>MDTB01083962.1_pt1 | contig 37064 bp, 33 predicted proteins | sample 811161 | NCBI WGS metagenome assembly MDTB01 (sample SAMN05326650, study PRJNA326480) | marine metagenome | isolation source: seawater | place: Mediterranean Sea | collected 2009 | reverse complement strand
TCACAGGTTAGACAGCTTGACGGGATCAAAGAATCTATAGAAAAAACTCTTTTATCAATTGAGAGAGAGCTGAGAGGCAATGAGGCAATGTTTTCCCTTGAAATAGTCGATATGAAAGCAAGGCCTCAACGATACATTGATTTCCTGATACCCGGCTTATTGGCATTTATGCTGATGAATCTCAGTATTGCTGGCAGTGGTTTCAACTTGGTTGAATATAGAAGGAGGGGCATTCTTAAAAGGCTTTTTGTGACCCCAATTATGCCAAAAGACTTCATCATTTCCATCGTTCTAGCAAGGTTAGCCATCGTTCTTATACAACTGTCAGTTATTCTTTGGTTTGCGCTTCTGGTACTTGATATTCAACTCATTGGCGGATTATTGTCGCTTTACGGAATGATTATGTTCGGCTCATTAATATTCTTATGTTTCGGATTTTGTTTTGGCAGTATCGCAAAGACACAGGAGGCAATAAGACCTCTTGTCACATCATTTACGTTTCCACAACTGATACTCTCAGGTGTATTCTTCCCAATTAGTTCGTTACCAGAAATCATTCAACCGATTGCTCAGTGGTTACCATTGAGTGTAATTGCATCAAGTTTGAGAGGAATTGCAAATGATGGCTTGAGTTTATTGTCTTTTGATTCAAACCTTTTAGGTGTTCTCATTTGGTTAGTTGTTAGTTTCTTTCTGGCCACACGTTACTTTGTGTGGAGGGATGTTGCTGGCTAATGTTGCATAAGCGTATTTCTGTAGCTCCAATGATGGGAATGACCGATAGGCATTTCCGTTTCATGGCATCTCTGCTATGCGATAAAGTTTCTTTGTATACGCCGATGATTCATGTGGATGCAATTAATCAATCCGACAAAAATTTTTTAAAAAAAGAAAATAATGATTCAAAGGCCGTTGGTATCCAAATAGCCGGCAATGACCCAGTTGCTGTCTCGGATGCATCAAAGGTAATCAAAAATTGCAATTACAATGAAATAAACTTAAACATAGGATGCCCAAGTGAAAGGGTTCAAAATTGCAAAGTTGGTGCAGCATTGATGGATGAGCCAAAAACTGTGGGACAGATGGTTGAATCAATTAGCAATGCTTGCAACCTTCCAGTCACTATTAAAACTCGATTGGGAATTGATGATCACGACTCATATGAATTTCTTTGTGAGTTCATTGAGACGACCTCAAAATATGGTTGTAAGCATTATATTCTTCATGCCAGAAAGGCTCTTCTTAGTGGGTTAAGTCCTAAGGAAAATAGGACAATTCCACCAATCAATTATCCAAGAGTCTATAAAATTAAAGAGCAATTCAGTGACCTAACCATTGAAATAAATGGCGAGATAAAAAATACCAATGAGATTAAAGAACATTTTAAATATGTCGATGGAGTCATGATTGGAAGAGAGGCTTGCAATAATCCACTCTTTCTAAGAGATATATCAAGCTCCGTGTATGAAGATATTCCGATGGAAATGAATGATTTCTTTGAAAAGATGTTTGACTACATTCTCAAAGAATCGAATCGTGGGACAGGCGTTCACTTTATTACAAGGCATATGACATCATTGTTCAAAGGAATGCCGGGTGCAAAAGAATGGAGAAACTTAGCAGGCGGTATAGAGTCTAAGAAAATCAGCACAGAAGATCTTGTTAGATCAATGAAATTATTTGTTGAAGATAAGGTTACCCAGCATTAAGTGCTTCGATGACTTTAGCATGTTCTTCGAGTAACTTCTCTGGAAGCCTTTCTTCATATTCTTCAAAATACTCTCTGATGCCAGCCATTTCATCGAGCCATTTTTGATTGTCAACAAGAACGAGTTCTTCCATGGCATCATCTGTAATCGTTAATCCAGATGTATTGATATCTTCTGTTTTTGGAAGGAAACCGATGGGCGTCTCTTGGGCATCAATTTCGTTGTTGCAACGTTTTATGATCCACTCAAGGACTCTCAAATTGTCACCGAATCCAGGCCAAATGAATCCGTTTTCATTTTTCCTAAACCAGTTCACATGGAAGATCTTTGGAAGATTCTCAGAACGTTCTGAAAAGCTGAGCCAATGTGTCCAATAATCTGCAAAGTTATATCCACAAAATGGCTTCATAGCCATAGGATCTCTTCTGATGATGCCTACTTCGCCTATTGCAGCAGCAGTGGTTTCAGAGCCAACACTAGCGCCAACAAGAACACCATGGTTCCAATCCTTTGACTCGTATACCAATGGCGCCAATTCACTTCTTCTGCCACCAAAGACGATGGCTGAAATTGGAACACCTTTTGAAGAGTCGGCAAGATCAGAGTATTTTGGATTATTCTTAGCTGAGACTGTGAATCTAGAGTTAGGATGAGCAAAAACGGCATCTTCACTTCGCTCAATTTTATCACCTCTCCAGTCTATGACTGGGTTACCGTCTTTTTTACCTTCCCACCATGGTTCATTATTATCAGTTAGGCCAACATTAGTGAAGATTGCATTCGATTGAATCGCTTTGTATGCATTTTCATTATCATCTTCGTTAGTTCCAGGAACTACGCCAAAATAACCCGCCTCTGGATTAATGGCCCATATCTGACCAGCATCGTCCATATGAAGCCAAGCAATATCATCACCAATTGTTCTTACTTTCCATCCCTTGTATTCATCGGGCGGAATCAACATAGCAAGATTCGTTTTTCCGCATGCCGATGGGAACGCTGCAGCGATATTAAATATTTCACCTTGTGGGTTTTCAATTTCTACAATCAGCATGTGTTCAGCAAGCCATTTTTCCTCAAGTGCTTGATAACTCGCAATTCTTAAAGCATGGCATTTCTTTCCGAGTAGGGCATTACCGCCATAGCCAGATCCAATACTTCTAATAACTTTTTCATCTGGGAAATGCATGATGAATCTTTTATCGGGATCAAGATCACCTGTAGAGTGAATCCCTTTCACGAATCCCCCTTCTTTTTCAATTCTTGAAAGTGCCTCATCACCCATTCTTGTCATCAAATACATATTCGCAACAACATACGGGCTATCAGTTATCTCAACACCACATCTTGAGAGTTCTGATCCTATCGGACCCATGCAGTAAGGAATGACATACATGGTTCTACCTTCCATGCAATTTTCAAATAAATCATCGAGCTTCTCATGAGCTTCTTTAGGATCCATCCAATTATTATTCGGACCGGCATCCTCTGAATCTTCTGTACAAATAAAAGTTAAATGCTCAACTCTAGCTACATCTGATGGGTCTGATCTATGCAAGTAACAATTTGGAAAAGTTTCCTCATTGAGTTTCATCAAGTCTCCAGTCCCAAGCATTTGCTGGATGAATTCTTCATATTCTTCTTTTGAACCATTACACCAGTAAATATTGTCTGGCTTGGTCATCTCTGAAACTTCCTTAACCCAACTCTGAAGCTCTGTATTTGATGTAGACATAGTTATTATTTTATTAAATAGATTTATGGTTAATACTTCGTTGAATCTTTTTGTTATTATTCAGAAAAATCAACTAAATTTAAGAAATGTATTTTAACTAAACCATGACTAAATGCATAGCCATAGATACGTCTACTAAACGATTCTGTCTCGGAGTAAAAAATAGCAGTGATTATTTTGATTTGTCCATCGAGAAGTCAACTGATCACGCTAAAGAAATCTTCAAAAGATTTAATGATCTATTGAAACTCGCTGGCATCTCTTTGAAAGAACTTGATTTTCTTGCTGTAGGCATTGGTCCTGGAAGATTTTCAGGGCTTCGAGTTTCCATAAGTGCAATTAAATCAATAAGTTACGTCCTAGATATACCCATTGTTGCAATCTCAAGTTTAGAGTTTATTGGAAGAGAGATGATGTACCAGAATAATAAAGAGAAAGTAATCCTGATAGAAGATGCTGGAAGGGAGAATATATATATAGGCTCATATGCTTTGAAGGGCCAAGAATTTATCAATTTATCTGAAGATCGAGTTGCACATATCAATGAAATAGATTTCTCTGAAACAGAAGCATTAATTGCCGGTAGCGGTTTGATTAGATATCCAAATATAAAAATAGATTCAAAGTCCATGCTAAAAAAGTCAGGAGAAGAATATCTTAATTCAAAGACTATGATTGATCATGCACTAGAACAATTTGAGAAAGGTAATACAATAGAATGCATGAATCTCAAGCCAAATTATCTATTTGATGAGGTTGCCAATTGATAGAAGCTTTTAAAAAATTATCGATAAGAACCCATAGCTTTCTTGGTTTTTGTGCATGTAATCTTTTGATGGCTTATGCATTATATGCTGAACATGTTCTTGGTTTAGAGCCATGTCCAATGTGCATATTTCAAAGGGTTTCTGTCATTCTGCTTGGCCTAGTATTTCTTATTGGTACTCTCCCATTGAATAGCCGACTATCAAGACTCTTTGTAAGTTCTTTAGTTTTGATTACATCCCTTCCAGGCATTCTGGTTGCCTCAAGACATGTTTGGTTGCAAAACCTTCCACCGGAAAAAGTTCCTGGGTGTGGCCCTGGACTTGATTTTATGATGGAGAACTTTCCCCTCGCAGAAGTTTTTGAGATGGTTTTCTCAGGTTCAGGTGAGTGTGCAAACGTAGATTGGTCCTTTATCGGTCTTAGCATGCCAGCATGGGTGATAATTTCACTAACAATGCTTGCCATTTATGGAGTCTGGTCAAATTTAAGATCAATTAGCTGAAATGAAACAATACTTCACCTGGCTCAAACAGAATTTAGTCTTTTAATGCGTCTAGACCGGATCAATGCAGTCGGTGGAACATTTGTACTGATTTGTGGTGTTCTATTATATTTGTCGCCTGATAACTTAACTGCCAATAGTATTATTATTCAGTCAGGAGGAATCATAGGTGCCAGCTACCTAGTCTCTGTGCTTATTCACTTATTCATTACAAAACAAATGGGCAAGGATGTTGAGCTAGTTACTGTTTATGCTTGGTATTCTAGTCTCCTTGGTTTATCAATAGTTATTAGTGAAATAGCCAGTCTAATCTAAGAATTATAAACAGTGACCTCCAACCTTCAGAAATCTTTCTTATCTTCTTAACGATAATAAATTAAATTAATTATCCAGCGACTCAATCAGTTCTGACTCTAATCTTTTTATTATTTCCAGAGGAATGGCATCCTGATATTCATTTTTAAGATAAAAGACATCCTCGGCTCTTTCCCCAATTGTCGCTATCTTTGCTGACTCGATCCAAATGTTATTTTTTCTGAGCACCTCAGAAATATCAACAAGAAGACCTGGCCTATCTATTGAGACCACCTCGAGAACAGTCCTATTATGAATATGATCCTCTAAAAAAATTACTTTTGTTGATGTTGTGAAGCTTCTTAGTCTTCTCGGTAGTTTGAATTTCTTCTTTCTGGTTACTTGTTTTTTTTCGAGTCTTAAGCTCAAGTTATCAATCAAAGATTTTATTTTATTTTCAATATCGTAAGCGTCACCTTTGGGCATATCAGTATAGAAATTGTATATACAGCTCCCATCATTCAACTCAATGACTTTTGCATCTCTAATAGATGTATTTTTATCAACCAAATTATTCGTGATTATTGAGAAAGTATCAAAATCTATAACTGTTTTAATGAATAGCAACATCAGACCTTCTTCCTCAATGATCTTGAGTCCAATGATAGTATTTTCCTCATCTTTGACTTTGTTTGATAAAAGACTCTCAAGGTGATAATTGATTTCATCCTCATTAAATCTCAGGAAATATTCCTCACTCAGTTTCCCAATTGTTGAATCCAGTTCAGAGATATCAAGGCCTTGATTCTCTAAATATTTTGTCATTATTTCTATTTTCTCTTTAACAATTTCTTCCTTATCAAGGGTATTTTCAAGACCCATTCTGAGGGCATTTTTTGTTAATTGATAAAGATCTTTGAATAGTCTTTCTTTCCAACTATTCCATAAATTTGGATTTGTTGCTCTCACATCGCAAACCGTTAGAAGAAATAAATACTCTAGTCTTTCTTCATCTCCAATAATCTCAGCAAGTTCTTTAATAACCAATGGATCATGTATGTCTTTCTTTTGGGCAGTCAAAGAAAAAATCAAATGATTCTCTACAAGCCAGGAAACGAGTTTTGATTGGTATCTTGTCATTCCATGTGAGATACAAAATTCTTCAGCATCTTTTGCTCCTAAAATTGAGTGATCTCCACCCCTGCCTTTTGCTATGTCATGAAATAGTCCTGCCAAGTACAGTATTTCTTGTGACTCTAAAGACTGCATTTTCTTACTGTCCTCCGGATATTCGTGATCAAACCTTTCTAAGGCTAGTCTTCTTAGATTGCTGACTACATTTAAGGTATGTTCGTCAACTGTGAGAGTATGGAATAGATCAAATTGCATTCTGCCTTCAATTTGTCCAAATATGGGTAGATATAAGCCTAGGACACCATAAAGATTCATTCTCTTGAGCTCATGAGTAACTCCTTCAGGCGCCTTAAGTATCTTGATGAATAGTTTCTTATTATTTGGATTAGCTCTAAATTCATCATTAATTTGATCTAGATTTTCCAGTATCTGGTTAATTGTTTTAGACTCAATCCCAGTGATATTGTTTTCCTGAAAGTGAAGAAATATTTCAAGAAGTAAGCTTGGGTTATCTTTGAAATTTATTCCCTTTCTTAATCCAATCAGCTTATTTCTTATGTGAAAGTTTTTATTAATATTCTTTTTCGCCATAAACCGCCTTGCATTAATCTTTTGATCGAATATCTGTAGACATATTTCATTGAATCTCGAAATGGTTTTCGCTGCTTTATAGTAATCTTGCATGAAAACCTCAACGGCCATTAGGTGTTCAGAGTCTTCATAACCAAAATTATCTGCAAGGACCCTTTGATAGTCGAATAAAAGCCTATCTTCCGAACGATTAGCCAATGAATGAAGAGCGAACCTTACTTTTGATAACAAACCCCATGATTCTTGAAGTAACTCAACCTGTTCATTATTTAGAATATTATCTTTCTCTAAAGCAGCAATGCTTGTGTACCCAAGCTTTTTAGCAATCCAGAAAATTGTGTGCGCATCCCTCAAACCACCCGGACCATCTTTAATATTAGGTTCAAGGTTATACGCAGTGTTGTTGAATCTATTATGACGGTTACTCTGCTCATCAATTTTTGCGGCAAAGAATTTTTCGTTTTTCCAGGACTGCTTTAGGAGAACTTTTTTCTTAAATTCTTTGAACAGATCTCTTGATCCAAAAATTGATCTAGATTCAAGGAGAGATGTACCAACAGAAACATCCCTTCTCGATTCCTTTATGCATTCTTTAATCGTTCTTGTACTGTGGCTTGCCTCAATACCAATATCCCATAGAAATGTCAGAAATTTTGAAATATTATCTTTCAGATCATTTTTGCTGTTTTTATCTAGAAGAATCAGCAAGTCAGTATCAGATTTTGGGTAAAATTCACCTCTGCCATACCCGCCAACCGCAATAATGTTAAGTTTTGATTCATTCTTATTGAAAAATTGATTTGCCACAAAGCGGATCACAGCATCATTCAATTCACATCTCTTTGATAAAACTTCTTTTATTGGTTTTTTTATTATTAGTTCTTCAATTACAGAAGATTCTTTATGAATAAATTCCTTTAAGCTTGGGATTGCCTTCTTTCTAGCTTCATAGGATGAAAAGTTATTCTCATTATCAAACTCTAAAGATTGCAAACTATTCATTTATCTAAGAATCATATTGATTCATTGGGAGCGAGAGTAAGCACTTCATAACCATCATTTGTTACAAGAATAGTATGTTCCCACTGTGCTGATAAAGAATGATCTTTTGTCACAACTGTCCATCCATCAGACAAGAGCCTAACTCCAGGCCCACCCAAATTAACCATGGGTTCTATGGTAAATGTCATTCCCGGAATTAGTTCCATTCCAGTATCAGGAATACCGTAATGAAGAATCTGAGGTTCATCATGATATATTTCACCAATTCCATGACCACAATATTCTTTAACGACACTGAAGTAATTTCCTTCGGCATAGTTTTGGATCGCATGACCAATATCACCTAACTTATTCCCAGGTTTTACAGCTCTTATTCCTTCGCACATTGAGTCGTATGTGACATCAATCAATTTTTTTGCTTGATTTGAAGTATTTCCAGCAATGAACATCCTACTAGTATCGCCATGAAAGCCTTCTTTAATTACAGTGACATCAATATTGACAATATCACCATTCTTCAATCGTTTTTCGCTAGGTATTCCATGACATACAACATGGTTTATTGATGTGCATGTTGTTGCCGGGAAGCCTCTATAGCCAACATTTGCTGGAATTGTTTTTTGAGTATTAACAATGTAATCATTACATATTTCATCCAGCTCCATTGTGCTTATGCCTGGCTTTACATGCTCACCAATCATATCAAGCACTTCAGAGGCAAGTTTTCCAGCAATCCTCATTTTTTCCTGTTGTTCTATTGTTTTTATTTCTACAGACATCTTCTCTTAAAATTTTACTCTCTTTTTTATTGTTGCACGGAGTTTATTATGTTATAAATCCCAGCGCAATTTTGCATTAATATCGAACACAATTCGACACAGTCAATGGGTGCCCTTATTTGGTTATTGATTGGGATTTGTGGGAGTTTAACCCAAAGAGGAAAAAAATGAAAAAAGTAAACATCCGTGACCTGCTACAAGCAGGCGCACATTTTGGTCATAAGACCAAATATTGGAATCCTAAGATGCAGGACTTCATCTACGGTGACAGAAACGGGATTCATATAATTAATCTTGAGAAAACCATCCCTCTAATCGAGAACACTTGTGATTTTGTTAAGAACTTGGCTGCACAATCAGGAACTATACTTTTTGTCGGCACAAAGAAATCAGTAAAAGATGCGATCATGAATGCAGGCGTCACATGTGGTATGCCATATGTTTCAAATAGATGGCTTGGTGGAACGCTTACTAATAATAAAACAATCTCGAAATCAATAAAGAAACTTGAGAATCTAGAAGAAGCCCTTAAGGAAGAAAATACACAGGGGCTATCAAAAAAAGAAGTTCTCACTCTCACAAGAGCACATGAAAAACTTGAAAAGGGCCTAGGTGGGATAAGGAATATGAAGAAACTTCCAGATGCAATCTTTATCGTAGATGTGAATTATGAAAAGAATGCTGTTAAGGAGGCTCTTGTCCTTGGGATACCAATTCTGGCTATTGTTGATACAAATTCATCACCAGATGGAGTTGATTATATAATTCCTTCAAATGATGACTCTAGATTAACAACGGAGCTTATTACTTCACTCATAGTAGAAAGCTATCAAGAAGGTAAAAGTACTATTCCGATATTAGAGGAAATTGAAGACGATTTTGTTGAAGTCGATAGTGAGGGGAAAATTTCCACCACTAAAATTAAAAAGAAAAAGAAAATAGTCATAAAGAAAACTTCGCAAAAAGCCAAGGCTGAAGAGGAAGCTCCAACAGAGGAAAAAGCCCCAGCAGAGGAAGAAGCCCCAGCAGAGGAAGAAGCCCCAGCTGAAGAGGAAGCTCCAGCAGAGGAAGAAAATAAAAAAGAGAAGTAATTGAGGAAATCATGGAAATTAAGGCAATCGATGTAAAAAAACTCAGAGAGGAAACTAATGCAGGAATGATGGACTGCAAAAAAGCATTATTAGAATCTGAAGGTGATTTTGAAAAAGCAAAATTATTACTAAGAGAAAAAGGACAATCTAAGGCTGATAAAAAATCTGGAAGAACTACAGCGCAAGGACTAGTAAGGGTTGAAACTGATAGTGATCACATCAGTATCTTAGAAGTTAATTGTGAAACTGATTTTGCCGCTAAAGATGCTCTTTTTGATGGTTTTGTAAGTAAGATAGCAAAATTAATTCTAACCGATGCAATCGATACGATAGATCAACTAAATGAACAAGCAATTGATGAGTTCGATACGGTTGAAGATTTTAGAAAATTTGTGGTTTCTAAGATTGGAGAAAACATAACGGTAAGAAGATTTGAGAGAATTCCTCTCAATGGAACTGCAGGTTCATATATTCATGGAGAAAAGATTGCTTCGGTAGCAATCATTGAAAATGGAGACGAGGAACTTGCTAGGGATATTGCCATGCATGTGGCTGCATCACAACCAGAGTACATTCAAATGTCTGATATCCCTGAAGATCTAATAAGTCAGGAGAAAAAGATACTTACAAAGCAGGTTGAAGATGAAGGCAAACCTGCAGAAATCCTCCCTAAAATTGTTGACGGAAAACTGAATAAGCAGATGAACTCTATAACTTTAATGGGGCAAGAATTTATTAAAGACCCAGACTTGACCGTCGCTAAACTTCTTGAAAGGAATGGTGCTTCGGTTGTTTCATTTACTCGCTACGAGGTGGGTGAAGGAGTCGAGGTCGAAGATGTAAACTTTGCAGATGAGGTCAAAGCGCAAGTAGATGCGGTGAATTAAGTTGTCTTCCAATAACATAAAAAGAATACTCCTTAAACTAAGTGGGGAAGCACTACTTGGCGACCATTCTTTTGGAGTTGACCCCAAAGTACTAAACTATCTAGCAGAAGAAATCCAATCGGTTATCAGTAAAGGCATTGAGATAGGTATTGTGATTGGTGGCGGCAATATCTTTAGAGGAGAGGGGCTGGCTCAATCAGGAATTGACAGGGTAACTGGCGATCAAATGGGTATGCTGGCAACGATAATTAATGCATTGGCCATTCAAGATGCTCTTGAGAGACAGGGAATGTATGCAAGAGTGATGTCTGCTTTAAAGGTGAATGAAGTTTGCGAGGACTATATTCGTAGGCGAGCGACAAGACATCTCGAAAAGGGTCGTATTACAATTTTTGCAGCAGGGACTGGAAACCCATACTTTACAACAGACTCAGCAGCTTCGCTGAGGGCTGTGGAAATAGAAGCAGATTTACTCATCAAGGCAACTAGAGTAAACGGTGTTTATTCAGATGATCCATTAACAAATACAGACGCAAAGCATTATGAAGAAATTAGTTACAGCGACTTCATATCGATGGGATTAAAAGTTATGGATACAACCTCCATAGTTATGTGTCGAGATAATAATCTTCCGGTTAGAGTTTATGACATGGGAATCAAAGGAGCATTGCAAGATATTGTTGAAGGTAAAAATGTAGGTACTTTGATAGGATAAAACTATCATGCTAGAAGAAATTTACGAAGATACGAAACAGAGGATGCAAAAGACTATTGATGCCTTTAAGTCAAACCTTACTAAGATCAGAACAGGCAGAGCTTCCCCTGATATCCTTGATAGCATCACTCTTGATTATTACGGAAATGAGACTCCTTTAAATCAACTATCAAATATTTCTGTAGAAGACTCACAAACATTGGCTATATCGCCTTGGGAAGAAAAATTCATACCAGAAATTGAACAAACCATAACTAAAGCGAATATTGGGCTTAATCCAGTCACAACTGGAAATATAATTAGAATACCTCTTCCTCCACTCACGGAAGAGAGAAGAGTTGAGCTCACTAAGCAAGTAAAGACGGAAGAGGAGCAAGCAAAAGTTTCAATTAGGAATATAAGAAGAGACTCCATTCAAGATCTGAAAGAGTACCTAAATGAGAAAATGATTTCAGAAGATGATTTTCATAAGGGCCAGAGTGATATTCAAGAGATAACAGACAGAATGACTGGCTCAGTCGAGTCTGTTAGCCAAGATAAACAAAAAGACGTCATGACTATTTAATCTGATGAGTTCATCTCAAAATATATACTTAGAGAAAACCCCCAATCAACCAAAACACATTGGCATCATTATGGATGGTAATGGAAGATGGGCAAAACTCAGGGGCAAGCGAAGAATATTTGGTCACGAAGCAGGCGTCCTTAAGGCTAGAGAGTTGGTTGAAACTGCTGTAAGAATTGAACTTGAAGCATTGACACTCTATGCGTTTAGCTCAGAGAATTGGTCTAGACCGAAAAAAGAAATAAGTGGCTTAATGAGCCTTTTTGAAAAGACAATTGAAAAATACACCAGCTTATTGATTGACAATAATGTTCGATTCAAAACTGCTGGCGATCCTTCAATGTTACCCAAGATTTTAAAAAGGAAGTTGGAACAAATGGAGTCAATTACATCAGAGAATACAGGACTGAAATTGACACTAGCAATCGCTTATGGTGGTCAACAAGACATCATTAATGGGATTAAGTGCTTAATTGACGATCACGAAAATCAAGTCATTGATATAAATACGATGACTGTTGAATCATTTGAAGAGTATCTATCATTCAAGGATCTTCCAAAGCTGGATTTGATAATCAGAACCTCAGGTGAAACTAGGCTTAGTAACTTTATGTTATGGCAATCGGCTTATTCTGAAATTCATTTTACAGAGACATTATGGCCAAACTTTGAAGAGCAAGAGTTTCTCGAAATTCTGCAATCATATTCTCAGTCAGAGAGAAGATTTGGCAATATTGATGAAGATATTGAATTAAAGGAAGCATAGATTAGGTGACAAACCTTCAAAAAAGAATCTCATCAGGCTTGGTTCTATTAATTTTATTAGCTTTTATTATTAGCTCTGTGAGTCTAATACCTGATGTTGCAATCTATGTCTTAGTTTTATTAACACTTTTTTTATCTTATGAGTATTCACGATTTTTTAAAGAAAAATCACTCTCTATATTATTTCTTTCTGTAATTTTATTGAGTGTCCTTTTACCGAGTAAAATTTACTTATGGCTGGTCATACTCGGTTGTTTGATATGGCTGAGTCTATTCATAAGGATTCTCTTATATGACAATCCAAGCATGACTAATGCAGAAATATTTATAGCCGGCTATTTAATGATTGTTCCTTCGCTTATTTCAGGAATTATTATTTTTGATGTTTACGCAAAATTATTAATTTTGATTCTAATCGCAGTATCTTTTGCAGACTCTAGCGCTTACTTTTTTGGAAAGAAGTTTGGAAATAAAATTCTCCTCAAAAATACCAGTCCAGGTAAAACACTTGAAGGCTTGATTGGCGCGTCAATTTCAACTCCAATTTTTCTAGGATTAATATCTGGCTTAGTGGACATCAAATTATCTGGAGCAATCTTATTTGGTCTGATTATAACTCCGGTCAGTTTTATTGGAGATGTTTCATTTAGTTTTATAAAAAGAAGTGCCAATATTAAAGATTCAAGCAATCTTATACCTGGCCATGGAGGATTTATCGACCTTTTAGATGGTTCGGTTGCATCGCTTCCTTTTTTCGCTCTTTTGTTAATGAATTTATCTGAAAACTTTTAATTGATTTAAAAAAATCATCAAAATTGCAAATCAATATGGCTTTTTTTATTTGATATTCCCTATTTTAATGGGTTTTTGGCTTTCTTTAATCCTTTCAATCTTTATAATTCCTTCATAATGGTGGCAGATAATTAAAAAATGGATTTTTTATTTTCAATAATTGCATTTATCGTCTTAGTTGGCGTGCTAGTTGCTATACATGAATACGGGCATTTCATTGCAGCGAAATTATGCAATGTGAAGGTTCTTCGCTACTCAATTGGTTTTGGAAAGATTTTAGCAAGTAAACAATCAGGCGATGACCAAACAGAATATTGTTTATCTGCGATTCCATTGGGAGGCTATGTTCAACTTCTTGATGAGAGAAGCGAAGAAGTTGCTGATGATGAAAAACATAGAGCGTTTAATAATCAAACTCCAAGTAAAAAGATTTTTATTCTCTTTGCTGGCCCAGCAGCTAATTTTATATTTTCAATTTTAGCTTATACTTTTATGTTTTCTGCAGGTGTTCCAGGTCAAAAACCAATCATAGGAGAGGTTGATCAGCAGTCAATTGCATGGGAAGCCAATATTCGCTCTGGCGATGAAATTATTTCTGTAGGCGATAGAAGTGTAAAAACATGGCAATCGGCTCTAATTTCAATGATTGGAGAAGTGCTTGAGGATGAGCAAATATCCATTCAATTAATTGACTCCAATGGCAGTCAAAAAAATGCATTACTTGATGTCACCGGGAGAACAAAAGAACTTACATCGCCAGATTTATTGTTTCCTGGGCTTGGGTTTTCCCCTCAGTCCCCCAACCTTAAACCAATTGTAGTTTCAGTTGTTTCTAAAAGTCCAGCTGATGAATCAGGATTGAAAAAGGATGATGTTCTTCAAAGCATTGATGGTATTGAGATCATGAATACCAATCAGTTCAGCCAATTGATTATGGATCGACCAAATACTGAAATTAATCTTCTTATCAAAAGAAATGAGGAAAGCTACATCACACAAGTTGCCCTCTCGACAAGAGAGGATGATGAGACAATGGGATACATAGGTCTTCAAACAACACTTGATCCGAACCAGTTAGAGGAATATATGGCCATAGAAAAATATTCTTTTGCGCAAAGCTTTGTTATGTCCATCAAAGAGACAAACAGAATGATTGGATTGACCTTGAACATGTTAGGCAAGATGGTAACAGGTCAGATCTCCAGTGATAATTTAAGCGGACCGGTCGGTATTGCAAAAGATGCTGGTACTGTTGCTAAGAGAGGACTCATAGCAACCCTCTCTTTTATGGCAATCATAAGTATAAGTTTAGGCATCCTTAATTTATTACCAATTCCAGTCTTAGACGGCGGCCAGATTCTTTTTGTGTGTATCGAAACAGTGATCAGAAGGCCGCTACCAGAGAAAATACAAATGGCATTTCAGCAAATTGGGGTAACAGCCCTTTTGTTTCTGATGGTTTTTGCTTTATACAATGATTTGGCTAGGATTTTCGGGTGATATCATTTCTTAAAAAAAATACTTTAAGTATTGCAATATGGCTGCTGATTTTTCCTTTGGTAGCTTTATCCAGTGATGAATTCATTGTGAAAGATATAAAAATAGAGGGCCTCGAAAAAATCTCAGAAGGCGCCTTACTCAATTATCTTCCAGTAAATATTGGAGACAATTTAAACGAGAATAGAATTCAAGAGTCAATCCGCTCTGTCTATACAAGTGGATTTTTTAAGAATATTGAGTTTAGAAAAGACGATTCAGGAGTATTAATTATTTCTGTTTTGGAGCGGCCATCAATTGCCTCAATAAATTTTGAAGGCAACAAAGACATCAAAACTGAAGACTTGGAGGATTCGCTTAATAACATTGGTTTTAAAATAGGAAGAAATTATGATCCTTCAATTCTTGATGAGATTGAACGCTCACTGATTGATCAGTACTTCAGCTTTGGTAAATACAATGCCAGAGTTAAAACAATAGTCGAAGAGCTTCCTGGAAATACCGTCGGTGTACAAGTTGAAGTCAGCGAAGGAGATAGAGCGCAAATCAGGCAAATCAATGTTGTTGGCAACAAAATATTCAGCGATGATGAAATCCTAGAGCGTTTAAAGTTACAAATGCCAAACTGGTTATCATTTTTTAATCAAGATGACAGGTATTCTCGTGAAGATCTTTCAGGAGACCTTGAGACAATTGAAAATTTCTATCTTGATCAGGGCTATGCAAATTTTAGGATTGAATCAGCACAAGTTGCCATATCTAAAGATAAACAGGGTATTTTTGTGACAATTAATATCAAAGAGGATGAGGTTTATACTCTTTCAGACGTAAAAGTAACTGGCGAATTTGTGATACCCAGAGAGGAAATTGAGAAGTTCATTTTTGCAAAACCTGGCCAAACATTTTCACAAGGTTTGCTGACCTCTATCACTGAACTGATCGAATACGAACTGGGCGAGGAAGGATATTCTTTCGCAGAAGTTGAGGCAGTTCCAGAGCTAGATCGAGAAAATAAAGAAGTCAAGGTAGTGTTCTACCTTCAACCCAAAGACAGAGTTTATGTCAGAAGAATAAATTTCTCAGACACAACTTCAATCAATGATGATGTTCTCAGAAGAGAGATGAGGCAACTCGAAGGTGGTTATTACTCCAAGAGTAAACTTGAAAGATCAAAAATCAGACTCCAAAGACTCCCTTTTATTGAGGAGGTTAATTATGAGACTTACCCAGTTCCTGGTTCGACAGACCTTGTAGATGCTGAATTTAATATCAAAGAAGGCCTTCCAGGACAATTTGGAGGAGGGATAGGGTATTCTGGATATCAGAAGCTTATCTTGAATGGCAATTTTACACACACTAATTTTTTTGGAACTGGCAATAGGGTAGGGCTTGATATCAATGCAAGTCGATTTAGAGATTTATATAGTATCTCCACTACTAACGCATACACAGGCATTGATGAAATTGCGAGAACACTAAGTCTGTCTTATTCGAACTTTAGTCAATTCACTTCCTCGTCATCCGATTTTTCCACTAAAACATATTCATTGGGAGCACAGTTCTCTTATCCGCTGTCAGAATTTCAAAGATTTATATTTGGAGGATCTCTTCAAAGTTCAGAACTCTTGGCGGGCGATTATAGTGCTGATCAGGCACTCCAGTGGGTCACGAGCAATGGTAAAAGTGAATGTTTTGATCAAGACTTTTTTGATTTTTGTAAAACAAAGTTTAACAATGCTGAGATTACTACTGGTTGGGTATATGACTCAAGAAATAGATTCATGTTTGCTGATCAAGGTATGAGCCACAGACTAATATTAAATGCCTCCATACCTGGAAGTGACGTTGAGTATTACGGCATAAACTATGCATACAAGCAATACTTTAATATTCCATTTCCATTGATCAATAGACTCACAATGATGGTTAAGGCAGATCTTGCATTCAATGATGCATACGGCGACTCAATTGGAGTCCCGCCTTACAAAAACTTTTATGCTGGTGGCCCTGACACTGTTCGCGGATTTAAAGAACATCGTTTGGGACCAAAGGACAATTACGGTAATCCTTATGGCGGAAACCTTCTAGTCTCAAGTCAGACAGAGCTTATTCTGCCTATACCGGGAGATTGGGCCAATCGAGCGAGATTCAGCTTATTTTTTGATATTGGAAATGTTTTCTCAACAAGTGAATTAGAATTTTTTGATCCAGAGGGAAAACCCTTGGATTATGATTTTGATTCCAGCAATCTTAAGAGATCTTATGGTTTAGCTGCTCAGTGGTTAGCTCCAATGGGATTATTCAGGTTTAGTTATGCCATACCTGTGAACTCCAGAGAGGGAACAAATCGCTTTTATTCTGATGAGACAGAGAGATTCCAATTTACAGTTGGTGGTGCATTTTAGATAATGTTTTAATAATTTTTTGATAAGAAAGGAAATAATCATGAAAAATAAATACTTATTAGCAATCTTTGCCGGATTAATGATCATTGGACAGCCTATTTTTTCACAAGACTCAGCAGTTAGAATGGGTGTAGTTGATATGAATAAATTGCTTCAGGAGTCGCCACAATATCAGGACATGCTATCAGCTGTTGAGGAGGAGTTTGCCCCTAGAGTTAGAGATATTGAAGCCAAGGAAGCTTCTTTCAACGAAAGTAGAGACCAGTTACAACAGGATAATTTAGCGCTTAGTAATGATGAAAGACAAAATGCAACATTGAAATTGGCTTCAGCTCAGAGAGAGTTAGAATATTTGGCGCAAAGCTTTCAAGAGGATAGAAATAATCGAATCCAGATTGAGACCAATAAAATCATTGTTGAAACCATAAATCTTGTAAACAAATTTGGAAGAGATAATGGATATGATCTTATTATCAATGAGGGCAGAATTAGCCAGAACACCATCTTGAATGGAGGAACGCTCTATAAGGGTGCTTCCGTTGATATCACAAATGATATAGCAAAAGTCTTAGAGAAAAACTTTCAGGAGATAAAAACGGGCGGTTAAGCATCGTTTTTAAGGAGAGATATTTTTGCCAGATGCTTCAATCACGCTCGGAGAATTGGCATCCAAATTTGGATGTGAGTTAATTGGCGATGGAGAAACCAAGGTAAGCAAGGTCTCGACTCTGCAGGATGCTGATCATCATTCCATTTCCTTTCTTGCGAATCCTGTATACAAGAGCCACTTAATTCAAACAAAAGCATCTGCAGTGATACTTAGCAAAGAGGATCAAAAAAATTGTCCTTGCGCATCACTCATCTGTGAAGATCCTTATCTAGTTTTTACAAGGATTTCATCAATGCTTGATAACTCCAAATCATTTCTCCGTGGAAATCATCCTACTGCAGTTATTCATGAAGATGCGAATGTGCCTGAGAGCTGCAATATTCAAGCTGGGGCCTTTATTGCTGAAGGAGTAAATTTGGGCGAATCAGTATACATAGGTGCTAATTCGGCGATTGAGAAAAATACTCAGATTGGAGCTAACTCATGGATAGCTCCGAATGTCACAATCATGAATGAATGCATTATTGGAGACAGATCGGTAATACATTCTGGTGTTGTAATTGGTGGAGATGGTTATGGTTTTTCAGAAAATGAAGACCATGCATGGGAAAAGATTCCACAAGTAGGAGCTGTTGTAATTGGGGATGATGTTGAAATTGGTGCAAATACTACAATTGACAGAGGGACGCTATCAAACACTGTCATAGGGAACGGGGTTAAATTGGACAATCAGATTATGATTGGACATAACGTTGTAATAGGTGATCACACTGCCATTGTTGCATCCACATCAATCGCAGGAAGTTCAAAAGTGGGTAAATATTGTCGAATCAGTGGACAGGTTGGTATTACGGGCCATGTTGAAATTGCAGACCACACTACATTAACCGCTAGGACATCAGTGATGAAATCAATATCAAAACCCGGTGTTTATTCGAGTAGCTTATTTCCGCATCAGGAAGCCAAGGACTGGCAAAAAAACGTCGCCAAGTTTAGACGACTAAAAAAATCGGAAGAAAGTGATGACTAATATTCATAAAACAGCAATTGTTTCGCCCAAATCAAATATTGATGACAGTGTTGAGATTGGAGCATATTCATTTATTGGTGATGATGTAGTAATAGGCAAAAACACAATAATAGATTCACACGTTGTCATTAAAGGAAAAACAAAAATTGGTCAGGATAACCATTTTTATCCTTTTTCCTCTATTGGAGATGACCCCCAAGACAAAAAATATTTAAACGAAGATACTCAAGTTGAAATAGGCGATAGGAACACAATTAGAGAATACACAACAATTAATAAAGGCACCATTCAGGACACAGGTGTTACAAGAATGGGAAATGATAACTGGATTATGGCATATGTCCATATCGCCCATGATTGTCAAATTGGGAATAATACAATATTTGCTAACAATACAACCCTAGGTGGACATGTTGAAGTTGGAGATTATGTAATTTTCGGGGGTTTTTCTGGCGCTCATCAATTTTGTAAAATAGGAGCACATAGCTTCCTCGGCATGTATTCTGGGGTGGCAAGAGATTTACCCCCTTATGTAATTGTCATGGGACAACCTGCAGAACCAAGAGGAATAAATCTTGAAGGCATAAAAAGAAGAGATTTTTCAGAGGATCAAATTAGAAATATTAAATCAGCATACAAAGCTTTATACATGTCTGATCTTCGATTAGAAGAGGCGACTAAGTCAATTCAAGATCTGGGAGATATCAACGGCGAAATCAATATTCTTGTCGATTTTTTAAGAAATACGACAAGAGGTATTGTAAGAAAAGGCTGATTTAGTGGCACATTTTGTAGTAGTAGCGGGAGAACCATCTGGAGATATCCTTGGTGCCAAGTTGATTTCAGATTTAAAACAGATCAATCCTGAACATCAATTCTCAGGTATTGCAGGGCCAAGAATGATAGCTGAGGGTTGCGAACCCTGGTTTGAAATTTCAGATCTATCTGTGATGGGTATAACCGAAGTCATTAAACATCTACCACGGCTTTTTAAGATCAGGAAGGCAGTGATTGAAAGATGTATTTCAATTCAACCAGATGCTTATATAGGAATCGATTATCCTGAGTTCAATTTAAGCATCGAAAAAGCACTAAAAAAAAGAACTATAAAAACCATACACATGGTTTGTCCAAGTTTTTGGGCTTGGCGGGAAGCCAGGGCAAATAAATTTAAATCATCCATAGATCTGATGCTATGTTTGTTCCCTTTTGAACCAGAGCTACTAAAGGATAAGGGTGTGGTTTCTACATTCATTGGCCATCCTCTCGCAGATGAAATCAGTATTGATTCATCTGATTCACTATCATCTAAGAATGAGGATGTAAATATAGCCCTTCTACCTGGCAGTCGGCGAACAGAAATTGATTATCATCTCGAAGTTATGCTTGATTCAGCATTGATGATCCGCGATGAATTATCATTAAGAAAAAAAGAGGTTGTATTTTCAATACCCACAAGATTTAAAGAGATGGAGCATTGGATTAAGTCTTATGACAAATATGAGAATCTAAATATCAAAATTTTTAAAGAAACTAAACAGTGTTTATCAGGGAGTGATCTTGTTATCACTAAATCGGGAACATCCACATTAGAGTCGGCACTTTATAAGAAGATGACAATAGTGGTTTATAAGATGTCTTCAATCTCATTCTTTCTGTTAACAAAATTAAATCTAATAAATGTCAATTATGCTTCACTCCCAAATATATTATTGGGTTATGAGTTTTTTAAAGAATTTATTCAGGGAGACTTTAAGGCTGAAGATATCTCAAATGAAGCCATAAAATTACTTAAAATCAATCGAAATGCTTACCTTGAACCACTTACAAAACTTCACAAAAATCTGAGATCGCCTGAGGAAAAATCTGCTGCAGCTAATATAACAAGATTCCTAGACTCATCTTGAATCAGAAAGATGCAAAAATCCTTATTGGTGTGGATGAAGCTGGTCGAGGTTGCCTTGCCGGACCGGTTGTCAGCGCCTCTGTAGCAATCTATGAGCATCAAATCATTAATGGCGTTAACGACTCAAAGCTATTGACCCCTAAGAAAAGAGATTTTCTTTATGATGTCATTCAAAATGAATGTTTAAGTTCTTCAATTAAAAGCATTGATAATCATGTTATTGATGAAAAAAATATTTTAGTTGCGACTCTAGAATCAATGAAAGAGGCAATAGATGCCATTGAAATATCTGCAGACGAAATAGTTATTGATGGCCCTCATAAGCCAGTAATGCATAATCATAGAGATTTAATAACTAGAGGTGTTATTGGTGGAGATAAACTATTTCATTGCATCTCAGCAGCATCTATAATTGCTAAGGTATATAGAGATAGGTTTATGATTGAATTGCATCAAAAGTTTCCAGAATATAATTTTCAGAAAAACAAAGGATACCCTACAAAAGATCACATTCAAGTCATCAAAAAATTAGGACCAAGCCCTTATCATAGACTGACATTTAAGCCAGAACTGTACGATGAGAAACTACTATGAATAATCCATCATTTGTTCATTTGGATGTGAACACTGAGTATACGCTGGGCAGGAGTACAATCAGACAAGATCAGTTGATAGATGCTTGTATTGAGATGGGCATGCCGGCATTTGGGGTTACTGAGCATAACAATCTTTTTTCCGCGTATAAGCTCTACAAGTCCTCACAAAAGAAGGGCGTAAAGTATATTATTGGATCCACCGTCACCATTTTTGATAAAAAAGAGCGAACCAAGAGCAAGCTTTCCTTGCTCTGTGAGAATGAGGTTGGTTATAAAAATTTGTGCGCTCTTATCACGCAATCCTATACCAAAGGCTTAAAGAATAATGAACCAGTTATTGATTCAAAGTGGCTAGATGGTCAAACAGAAGGATTGATAGCAATTTCCTCATATAATAGTGGTTATTTTCAACAATCAAAATCTTCCGATCTTACTATTTCTTCAGAAAAAGTTATTACTCTGCAGAAACTCTTTCCCGAACGTTTGTTTATATCTATCTCAAGAATGGGTATTGCCCATGAAGAAAAGATCAATCAATCAATGATTGATCTATCCTCAAATTGCAATATCCCAATTGTTGCTGTCAACAATCCGATCTTTATTGAGAAGGATGATTTTATTTCACTGGATGCGAGAGTATGTATTGATCAGGGAACAATTCTAGAGGATGAAAGAAGATCAAAAGACTATACATCTGAGCAGTACTTCAAAAGCTCGGTTGAAATGGCTGATTTATTTGCAGACATACCTGAGGCATTATCCAATACGATTGTTATAGCGGAAATGTGTAATTTTGGTTTTGGGAATACTGAGCATGTTCTACCAGACTTTAAGACTCCTGATGAATATTCAATTGATGAGTATTTAGAACAAGAGTCAAAAAAGGGTCTTCAAAAGATTTTATCCGATGATATAGAGAATCATACTGCTTATAAAAAACGATTGGGCGACGAAATTAAGATCATCAAAAAAACTGGCTTTGCAGGATATTTTTTGATTGTTGCAGATTTTGTCAAATGGTCCAGGGACCAAAATATTCCCGTTGGCCCAGGAAGGGGTTCTGGGCCCGGATCTCTTGTAGCGTATTCTCTTGGAATTACTGATATCGATCCAATTGAACATGACCTTATCTTTGAGAGATTTCTCAATCCCGAAAGGATTTCAATGCCTGATTTTGATATTGACTTTTGTGTTAATGGTCGTGATCGAGTTATTGATTATGTAAATGAAAAGTACGGCGATGAAAAAGTTTCACAAATCATCACATACGGCACTCTTTCTGCAAGGGCTGTTGTTAGAGACGTGGGAAGGATTCTTGGTTATCCATATGGGATGGTAGATCGTGTTGCAAAAATGATCCCATTTGAGATTGGAATTACTCTCAATGATGCACTGAAGAAATCTAATGAACTGGCTGAAAAATATGAAGAAGATGACGACATTCAAGCGATTATTGACTTATCACTCAACCTAGAGGGATTGGTTAGAAATGCAGGCACACATGCAGGAGGGGTTGTCATAGCCCCATCAAACTTATCTGATTTTATGCCCTTATTTAAAGTCGATGACGAGGAAGGAACGGTTACTCAGTTTGATAAAGATGATGCTGAGTCGATTGGACTGATTAAGTTTGATTTTTTGGGTCTTAAGACGCTTACAGTAATACAAAATACTGTTGAGTTGATTAATTTTAGTGCAGATTCGCCAATAAATATTAAGGATATCTTACTGGATGATAAGGTCACGTATAAACTACTGTCTTCTGCACGAACGATCGGTATTTTCCAACTGGAATCACCCGGTATGAGGGACCTGATTGAACGAATGCAACCTTCTAGATTTGAAGACATTGTCGCCTTGGTGGCATTATTTAGACCAGGACCCCTTCAATCAGGAATGGTAGACGATTTTATAGAAAGAAAGAAAGGCGGTGAGGCGAAGATTATTGATTACCTCCACCCTTCTCTAGAGCCAATTTTAAGACCCACTTATGGTGTGATCGTTTATCAAGAGCAGGTCATGCAAATTGCTCAGAAATTATCAAATTACACACAAGGTAGTGCAGATATTCTAAGAAAGGCAATGGGTAAAAAAATTCCAGAAGAGATGGCAAAGCAGAAAGATATCTTCATTCAGGGCGCAATTGAAAATAGCATTCCTGAAGCTTCAGCTAGAAGGATATTTGAATTGATTGAAAAATTTGCAGGGTATGGATTTAATAAATCCCATTCAGTTTCTTACGCTCTAATTGCTTATCAAACGGCATATTTAAAAGCTCATTACCCAACTGAATTTTTTGCAGCATCGCTTACGTATGATATGGAAAATACAGATAAGCTGATTCGAATTAAAGAGGATTGTGAATCCTTTGAAATTGAAGTCAAGCCGCCATGTATTAATCATTCAGCCTATGAATTCAGCGTTTGGAAGCAAGATGAAATCAGATATGCTTTAGGAGCTATTAAGGGTATTGGAAGATCCATCTCTGAAGCGATATATAAAGAAAGAAAACAGAACGGTGAATTCAAGACAATATTTGATTTCTGTTCAAGGCTTTCTTCCGAAAAGCCATCAAAAAGAACTCTTGAAGCACTTGTGAAATGTGGAGCAATGGATGCTTTTGGAGAGAATCGTTCCACACTGCTTAATTCAATCCAAATTGCCTTAAGCTATTCAAATAAATTAAATCATGAGCAATCAGCTGGACAGACAAATTTATTCTATTCTGAAAACGATGAGGATCGGAACTTGCCAGATTTAAGAAGAAAGAGAGAACTACAGGTTGATGAGAAATTGGGATTTGAATATGCAACTTTAGGATTTTATTTTAGCGGGCATCCGTTTGATGCTTATCGAAATGATTGCAAGCATTTTACTCGATATAACATATCTTCATTGAAAAGAATGCTCGACTCTAAGAAGAGGGAGAGCTATGGAAATAATAATTCAGTAATTGATTTGGCAGGACTTGTTTCTGATGTTAAGAGAAGGGGAAACAACCTTGCATTTAAAATTGATGATGGCACCGCAATGATTGAAGGCATTGTTTTCGGTGAAAAAATGGAGAGCCTTAAAGGTTTTATCATGAATAATCAGTTACTTTTTCTCAGAGGAAAGCTTAGGTTTGATAGCTATGCTGATATGTGGCAGCTGGTCATTGAAGAAGCCACTCCACTAGAAGAAATGATTAGCAATAAGGCAAAAAAATTAGTCATTCGGTGTGATCCAAATTTTAACCCTAAGAAACTTCAAAACATTCTTAAACCTCACACACCAGGAAACTGTTCTGTCCAATTAAACTATCTTAGCGATGTAAGCCAAACAAAAATGAAGTTTAGCGATGAGTGGAAGGTCAATCCAACTAAACAACTTAGAGAGACTTTGGCTGAGGAACTTGGCATTGATAATTTTCAGTTTATTTCAAGCTGAGATAAGCTATTTATAGTTGATACAATAAGTAAATAGACAAAGTGATATATTCTTATGGACTTCTTAGATTTTGAAAAGCCTATTGTCGAGCTCGAGAGAAGAATCGAAGAGCTTAAGTTGACCAATACTGATGCAAACACTGCAATTGAGTTGGATGATGAAATTTTTAGACTTCAAAAAAAGTGTGAATCGCTGACAAAAAAAATCTTTGGCAACCTCAGTGAGTGGCAAATTGCCCAACTGGCTCGGCACCCTCTCAGACCAAAATCCATCCAAGTAATTGAAGCCATCAGCGACAACTTTCAGGAGCTTCACGGCGATAGAATGTATGCAGACGATGCTGCAATTATTTCAGGTCTTGCCAAAATTAAGGGTCGATCTGTCATGTTTATAGCACAAGAGAAAGGTGCCAATACAAATGAAAAAATGAGAAGAAACTTCGGTATGCCAAGACCTGAGGGCTATAGAAAAGCGCTTAGAATAATGAAGCTAGCAGAAAAATTTCATATTCCAGTTGTCACTATTATCGATACACCAGGAGCATTTCCCGGAATAGGCGCCGAGGAAAGAGGGCAAAGCGAAGCAATTGCAAGAAACCTTTTCACTCTGGCATCTCTAAGGACTCCTATTATAAATTTGGTGCTTGGTGAGGGAGGATCTGGGGGTGCTTTGGCAATTGGCATGGGGGATAAACTCATTATGCTTGAATATTCCATTTACTCTGTTATCTCACCAGAAGCTTGTTCATCGATTTTATGGAGAACTCCAGATGAAACAGAAAAAGCTGCTGAAGCGATGGGAATTTCATCCGATCGACTAAACAAGCTAGGATTGATCGATGAGATTATTGAGGAACCACTCGGTGGATTCCATAGAAATCCGGAGGAAACATACATTTCAATTAGAGAAAGTATCATTAATTCGCTTCAAAAAATTGAATCAATTGAACCAGAAACCTTACTTGAACAAAGAAGAGCGAGGTATAAAGCAATTGGTGAATTCAATGAAAACTGATGATGAGTAATCTCCAAGACTTTGATGATGCTTTTCTAAATCAGTTTTCCTCAATAGAAACTGAAAGAATCTGTCTCGCACTAAGTGGCGGTCTTGATTCAATGGTTTTACTGCATCTAATGCATACTCATTTAGACAAAAAATACAAAATTCGTGCAATTCATGTGAATCATAATCTCAACGAGAGTTCAGATAATTGGAGTGCCTTTTGTGAAAAGCAGTGCAGTGAACTCGGAATCGAACTAACAATAAAATCTATTGAGCCTGTCAATGATGGTTTTGGAATAGAGGCCAATGCAAGGGATGAGAGATATCGAGTTATGAAAGAGTCTCTTAGTACAAATGAATTTTTGCTGACCGCACATCATAAAGATGATCAACTCGAGACGATTCTTTTTAGAATTTTTCGAGGAACCGGCATTGATGGACTGAGAGGAATTATCCATTACATGGATAATAATGATTACATTATTTTCAGGCCCCTATTGGAATACTCACGCACTGATCTAGAAGAGTATGCAAATGTGAACAATATTGAATGGATCGAAGACGATAGCAATAAAAACATTTATTTTGATCGAAATTACATCAGAAATCTACTGATCCCAAAGATCAAAGACAGATGGAAAAATGTTGAAGAATCGACCCATCGACTCTCACTTATTGCTGTCGAGAATCATCAATTACTAGATGAGCTTGCCTCAGAGGATCTTTCACAAGAAACAGATCCTAATTCCATTAGCATCAGTTGTTTTGATTCACATTCAATACCTAGAATTAAGAATATGATTAGATTTTTAATTGAAAAGAATGATATGGATATGCCGTCAATGCATATTCTTAATTCTGGGCTTAATGACTTGATAAAAAATGACGAAAAATCTGCAGAAATAAAGTGGGGCAATCATGTAATTAGACGATTCAGCAAGAGACTATATTTTCTGAATAAGTTAGAAGCGATGCCATTCGAAGCACCCGATGATATCTCATGGGCAATAACACAATCCATCAACCTTAATCATCCTATCGGTTCATTAGAGATTGATTTTAGAGATGGCGTTGGAATTTCATTGGATAAATGTTCAGAAAATCTACAAATCAAGTTCCGCAAAGGCGGAGAGAAAATATCAACCAGTAAACAAAAAAAACAAAAAACATTAAAAGATTATTTCAGTGAAAAAAAGATTCTTCCTTGGGCCAGAGACAAAATTCCTTTGATATATGATAATCAGCATCTCATATGTATCGGGGATTTCTGGATGAACGATGATTTTAAAGCAACTGAGTCAGAACCCTCATTCATCATTCATTGGAATACAGAGATGAAAATCTCATGAAAATCTTCGTTGAGGCTATAACTAGAATCTGTTAATTTACAATCCCGGGACAGCAATAACGATAAACACATCGTTATTTCTCGAGAAAAATTCCCAAATTTAATTTTTTAGGCACAGGTGCCCGGGCATGTCAGATTATATTTTTGTTACAGGTGGAGTTGTTTCAGCACTCGGTAAGGGTGTGACATCGGCTTCTCTAGGCGCTATTTTAGAGACTAGAGGGCTTAAAGTTGGAATGATGAAGCTCGACCCATATCTGAATGTGGATCCAGGGACAATGAGCCCATATCAGCATGGCGAAGTCTTTGTAACCGAAGATGGAACCGAGACTGATTTGGATTTAGGTCATTATGAGAGATATGTTTCCACCATTACGGGAAAGCACAGTAACTATACAGCCGGTAAGATTTACGAAACTGTTATTGCCAAAGAGAGAAGAGGAGATTACCTTGGGGCAACAGTTCAAGTTATTCCTCATGTTACCGATGAAATCAGAAAAAGCATCGTCAAAGGATCGCAAGGCTACGATGTGACAATTGTTGAAATTGGCGGAACTGTTGGAGACATTGAGTCACTTCCATTCATTGAAGCCATAAGGCAAATGGGAATCTATAAGGACGGTTATGAAGTTGCATATGTTCATTTAACATTGGTGCCATATATAAAAGCGTCCTCAGAAATTAAAACTAAGCCAACTCAACATTCTGTAAGAGAGCTTAGAGCAATCGGAATTCAGCCAGATGCTTTGGTTTGTCGTTCTGAGCTACCTCTTCCAAAAGAACATTTCGATAAGATTGCTCTTTTTACAAATGTTGAAAAGAACGCCGTCATTTCTGCACATGATGCTGAAGATATTTATCAGATACCGCTGATCCTAAGAGAGCAATGCTTGGATGACATCATCGTTGAGAAATTGAAACTTGATGTTCCAAAAGCAGATTTGAAACCATGGGAAAATGTCTTTATGGCATCAAAAAATAGTGATGCAAAAGTAAAGATAGCAATGGTCGGGAAATACGTTGACTTCAAGGACTCATACATTTCTTTGAGTGAAGCCCTTAGGCATGCAGGTTTTAAAAACAGTAAGAGTGTCGAGATCGTTTATGTCGAATCCGAAGACATTCAAGAAAATGGCACAGATTGTCTTTCTGAAATGGATGCAATTCTGATTCCTGGGGGATTTGGAGATCGAGGCATAGAGGGAATGATTCAGTCCATTGAATATGCAAGAAAGAATAGCATCCCTTTTCTCGGTATCTGTCTTGGAATGCAAGCAGCTGTGATTGAATATGCTCGAAATGTTCTGAATCATAAGGATGCGAATAGCACTGAGTTTAATTCAAGCACTTCTGCGCCTGTCATTGCAATGATTACAGAGTGGATGAATGATGACGGGTCAAAAGAGAATAGAGATGAAAATTCAGACCTCGGAGGCACTATGAGACTTGGGGCACAAGAGTGTTTGTTTGTAAAAGGAACCAAGGCAAAGGATATCTACAGCGCAGATTCAGTTATTGAAAGACATCGTCATCGTTATGAATTTAATAATACATATCGCGAAGAGCTTGAAAAAAATGGTTTGGTATTTTCAGGGTTCTCGAAGGATGGTTTGGCTGAAATGATTGAGATTTCGGAACATCCTTGGTTTATTGGTTGTCAATTCCACCCAGAATTCACATCCTCACCTCTTAAAGGTCATCCATTATTTTATTCTTTTATCAAAGCTGCTGTAGAATACTCTAAAAAGAATTAATTTATGGCAGTCAAAGTTTCTAAGTTGAATATCGACAATGGATCAAAGTTGACATTGATCTCTGGTCCTTGCGTGATTGAATCAAAAGACCTAATTCATGAAGTAGCTGGAAGGATAAAGGAGATTACTGATTCTTTGGAAATTGGTTATATTTTTAAATCATCTTTCGATAAGGCAAATCGAACTTCAATTGACAGCTTCAGAGGACCTGGAATAGAAGAAGGACTAGCTATTCTCGAGAGCGTAAGGGATCAATTGGACGTGCCTGTTATCACAGATGTTCATGAAGACACTCCTTTGGATGAAGTTGCGTCGGTGGTTGATGTGCTTCAAACACCGGCTTTTTTATGCAGGCAAACTAATTTCATAATCAATGTGGCATCACAACAAAAACCTGTGAATATTAAAAAAGGTCAGTTCCTTTCCCCTTGGGAAATGGAGAATGTTGTTAAGAAAGCAAAATCTACCGGCAATGAAGATATTTTGGTTTGTGAGCGCGGCTATACATTTGGCTACAATAATCTGGTTTCAGACATGCGTTCACTTGTTGTCTTGAAAGAAACCTCATGCCCTGTGATTTATGACGCAACGCACTCTCTTCAGCTCCCTGGCGGCAAAGGAGGCTCATCAGACGGACAAAGTGAATTTATTGTTCCAGTCTCAAGAGGAGCAGTGGGTGTTGGTATTGCTGGTATATTCATCGAGACTCACCCTGATCCAAAGAATGCTCTAAGCGATGGACCTAATTCACTCCCACTGGATAATCTTAAGCCACTACTTGAGCAATTATTGGCAATAGATGAAATCGTGAAGCAATAATCATCTGAAAGGAGATCAATGATGAGTGAAATTATTTCGGTGAAAGCTATTCAGATTCTTGATTCAAGAGGCAATCCAACAGTCGAGGCTGAAGTCACTTTAAATGATGGCACCACCGGACGCGCATCTGTGCCCTCAGGTGCTTCAACAGGAAGCAGAGAAGCGGTTGAGTTAAGGGATGGGGATCAAGGTTTTTATTTAGGAAAGGGCGTTTCAGCAGCTGTTGAAAATATCAATTCAGAAATACAATCCGCACTCAAGAACCAGGATATTTATGATCAAAAAAAGATTGATCAAATTATGATTGATTTAGACGGCACAGAAAATAAATCCAGACTTGGCGCCAATGCAATTCTCGCCGTCTCACTTGCTTGCATTAAAACTGCCGCAGCATCGAAGAACATACAATTGTTTAAGCATTTATCGCCAGGTCCATATAGTTTTCCTGTGCCAATGATGAATATCATTAATGGAGGAGAACATGCAAATAATAATATTGATATTCAGGAGTTTATGATTCTGCCTGTAAACTTTGATCGCTTTTCTGATGCGCTCAGGGCCGGCGTTGAGATTTTTCATTCACTCAAGGATGTTCTTCATGAAAAAGGAATGAGTACCGCCGTTGGAGATGAAGGAGGCTTTGCTCCAAACCTTCAAAACAATAAAGCTGCAATAGAGATCATTATTGAGGCCATTGAGTCAAGAGGGTATCAGGCTGGCATAGATATTTTTATAGGATTAGATGTAGCCAGCACTGAATTTTATAGGGATGGAAAATATCATTTGTCTTCCGAAGGTCAGTCCTTTGATTCACCAGAGTTTGTTAATTATCTTTCACAAATGGTTGATGAATATCCCATTATTACTATCGAGGATGGAATGGCCGAAGATGATTGGGATGGATGGAAATTATTGAGCGATGCCGTTGCGGATAAGGTTCAACTGGTGGGCGATGATCTTTTTGTCACCAATCCATCGATCCTTAAAGAAGGCATTGATCGAGGTATCGCCAACTCAATTTTAATTAAACCGAATCAAATAGGAACGTTGAGTGAGACTTTAGAGGCTGTTTCTTTGGCAAATAAAAACGGATATACGTCTGTCATATCACATCGGTCGGGTGAGACATCGGACTCTACGATTGCGGATATTTCAATGAACCCTCAAATCTCTCAAATCAAAACAGGATCTTTGTGTAGGTCAGATAGAATTGAGAAATACAACCAATTACTCAGAATTGAATCAATAGTGGGTGACGATGCAGAGTATTTAGGAAAGAAGGCTTTTAATCAGCTCATATGATCCGTTTTTTTATTATTATACTCGTTGTCTTTTTTTTGATGATCCAGTTTGATATTTGGTTTAAGGACGATGGCTTCTATCGCGTGAAAGAGCTAGAACAAATGATAGGCAGTCAAGTTGAGGAAAATGAGAGATTGAAATTAAGAAATGAACAATTGGAACGAGAGATAGAAGAGCTTAAATCCGGTACCGAGTCAATCGAAGAAAAAGCGAGAACAGATTTAGGAATGATCAAAGAGGGTGAGGAGTTTTATTTAATAGTTGAATAAGTATTTTTAGATGGAGGACGCATGACAGAACTTACTTTAATCAAAGACAACGATGGGATCATTGACATACAAATGAATCGCCCCCCGGTGAATGCATTAAACTATGAATTAGTAGATGCTTTGCATCAGGCAATTGATCTGAATACAAGCAACGGAGCAAAAGGTCTCATTCTGAGCGGAGGGGAGGGAATCTACTCTGCTGGATTGGATGTAAAAAAATTATTGGAGATGAACGCAGATGAAATATCTGTCTTCTTCAAATCTTTTTGGGGATTGATGGCAAAGATCTCAAGGAGCCCCATACCAATTGCTGCGGCAATCACAGGACACAGTCCTGCAGGTGGGGCAGTTTTGGCAAATTTTTGTGACTACCGAATCGCAGCAAAGGGCAGCTTTAAGATTGGCATGAATGAAGTCTTTGTCGGTCTCGAAGTCCCAAGGGTTATTTATAAAGGGTTTGCAAGACATGTTGGAGAAAAACATGCGACAAATCTTATGATCCATGGAAAATTAATGGATTTTGATTTTGCTCACGATATTGGTTTTATTGATGAGTTGGTGGAACCCAAAGAGGTCAAAACTAGAGCTCTTGATTGGATGAAGAATCTCACCCAACTGCCACCATCGGCGATGAATAGGACACGATTAAATGCCAAATCGGAGATCAATGACCTGTTCGACGAACAATTGAGTTTAATGTCAGAAGGATATGCAGAAGGCTGGTTTGATGAAGAGGTTCAGTCGCGCATGAAATATATCGCTGAAAATTTATAATTGATGAGAATTTTACTGACAAATGACGATGGATATTTCTCTAAAGGGATAACCATGCTTGATGAAATGCTCAGCGAAATTGGGGAGGTTACAATTGTGGCTCCTGAAAACAATTATAGCGGTGCCAGCAGCTCATTGACCTTGAAAAATCCTCTGAGGATAAGGAAATACAAAGACAACGGATTTTATGTCAATGGAACTCCTGCAGATTGCGTTTTCATGGCACTTACTAGAATTTTAAAAAATCCTCCGGATATCTTGATTAGCGGAATCAATCATGGCGCAAATTTAGGAGACGATGTTTTGTATTCGGGGACGGTCGGTGCGGCAATGGGAGGTCGTTTCCATCCGTTTCCATCAATAGCCATTTCTATTACTAACTTAAAACCAGATCATCTGTCTACCGCAGTCGAAGTTTTGCGAGAAATCATTGACAAAAAGTTGGATGAATTGCCAAATTCTTCATCGATTCTCAATGTGAATGTTCCAGATATACCAATTGATGAAATCCAAGGATACTCATTGACTCGTCTGGGCAGAAGAGAGTTGCCAGAGAATGACAGAATCAATACCGATGCCTACGGAAATGAAATTCATTGGGTTGGACCACCACCAGAGCCTGTACTAGGAGATGAGGGGACTGATTTTGATGCCATTTCAAAGAACAAAGTCTCCATCACACCTTTGAAAACTGATTTTACAGATTTTAAATCAATGGAAGCGCTGAAAGATTGGTTGTAATCGATGCAAGAGCTGACAAAAAAAATTATTAATTTTGTCCTTGATCAGTCGGCTCGTCCAGGCGCCATTTATCTGCTCTTTGGATGGAGTTTTATTGAGGCATGGTTCATTATTCCAATTCCGCCAGATGCTTTGCTCATACCAATGTCCATTGCTAATCCAAGCAAAGCCTATTTTTATGCTTACATGACGACAATCAGTTCCGTCATAGGCGGACTATTGGGCTATTTGATTGGCTATTTTGCGATTGACTTTGCAATGACTTATATAGAGTCAATTGGGTTAATTGATGCTTATGCTCAGGCTTCAGACTGGTTCACAATATGGGGATCTGCGGTCATCCTGATCGCTGGGTTTACTGTTATTCCTTTTAAAATATTCACAATTTTGGCTGGAAGCATGAAGATGAATGTTTTGATATTCCTTCTGGCATCAGTCATTTCAAGGGGCGCACGTTTCTATATTGTGGCTTATGCATCCAAAAAAGGTGGCCAGATGGCGGTCGACAAAATCATGAATCATGCAGATAAACTGGGTTATTTATTCATGGCGCTTCTTTTAATAGGCTTGATATGGTCTATCGTTTAGGATGTTGACCAGAATCATAATTTTTATTGTCGTGCTTCTGGCGGTATATTTCTTGATTTCAAGATTACCGAGGGACTGAGTCAGTCGATCACAATTAAGGCAGTAGGATTGCGATACTCAGAAGTAAGAACATTAAACGTTCTACAAGCGCTTTTTGTATCCATAATTTCAATACCAATATTCATCTTTTGTAATTCCGTTGTCACCGAAAGAGATGGAAAAACCTGACTCTTCCCAGTACCAAATAATACCAACTCACATTGGTTCTCAATGATGAATGAAAAATCTTCAATGGTCATCTGATCAATAATGGGATGCTTCCATGGCGATATAATATTATTGTCATGAATAAGCAAACTTTGTTCATACCAATTTCCTTTGAACTTTATTTTTGTATCGGTTCTTTCTTCAATTAAAGCGTTAGTAGTCATATTCATATTTAAAATCGATTATCATAGTGACTTCAAATTATTTTTTATCTATAAGAGCAATTTTCATGTTTGAACTTGATTTAGTCAATTTAGAAGAGCTGAATTCAAAAACAATCGATGGTAGGAGATTCTATGATACACCGGATGGATTATCATATCCTTCTGTGACAACTGTCACTGGGATTCTCTCAAAAGATGATATTCAGGCATGGAGAATGAGGGTAGGTGAAAAGCGTGCAGATGAGATTACAAGAGCAGCAACTTCAAGAGGCAATAAAGTCCATAAATTGGCAGAACTTTATGTGAAGAATGAGCTCAAAGAGCAACAGAGTCTTTTCGAAGAAAAGAAAACAACGCCTCAATTGATGTTTGAGAGATTGTCTGCAGTTCTTGATCGTAAGTTGGGTGTGATCAATGCCGTTGAAGCGCCACTTTATAGCGATCAACTGAGAGTCGGAGGAAGAGTAGACCTGATCGCAGAGTGGGATGGCGTTCCATCTATCATTGATTTCAAAACAAGCTCAAAACCAAAAAGAGATGAATGGATAAAAGGATACTATCTTCAATCTTCAGCTTATGCTGCAATGTATGAGGAAAGAACGGGTATAGCCATTGATCAAATCGTCATTGCCATTGCTGTAGAGAACCTTGAAGTGCAAGTGTTCGTGAAAGAACCCTCGGATTATATTCAAGAGTTTATCGATTTAAGAAAATCATATGACATAATACATCCAGATGATTAATGCCATGGATGAGTCACAGTTAAAAATTCAACTCGCTGAACTCAATGATCGATTTTCTTCGATCAGGGGGTATCTTTGACTTTGATCAAAAGGAATTGAGGCTTCAAGAGATCCTTGAAGCCCTAAATGACCCCTCTGTCTGGGAGGATTTGGAGAAATCTCAGGAACTCAATAAAGAACGCTCAAGGCTCGAAAAAGCAATGAATCAGGTCACCTCAGTAGAGCAAAGACTTCAAGACTCAGAAGTTTTACTGGAATTATCAGTCTCTGAAAAAGATGAAGAAATTCTTCTAGAATTATCGAATGAAATTAAGGTCTGTGAAGATGAAATATCTAAACTCGAACAACAAAGAATGTTTTCAGGAGAAATGGATTCATCGAGTGCTTTTCTCGATATACAAGCAGGCTCAGGTGGGACTGAGGCGCAAGACTGGGCCAATATGTTGCTTAGAATGTATCTGAGATATTGCGAATCAAATAATTTTAATGCTGATTTAATCGAGAGTTCACCCGGTGAAGTTGCTGGCATCAAGAGCGCAACAATTCATATTACGGGTGAGTTTGCATTCGGCTGGCTGAAAACGGAAACAGGCGTTCACAGACTCGTCAGAAAGTCACCTTTTGACTCAGGAAATAGGAGGCATACTTCTTTTGCAGCAATTTTTGTCTCTCCAGAGATCGATGATGACATAGAGATCGATGTTGATCCCAGTGATTTACGGATCGATGTTTATCGAGCAAGTGGAGCGGGCGGGCAACACGTCAACACAACTGAATCTGCTGTGAGAATTACCCATGTGCCTTCAGGTCTCGTTGTTCAGTGTCAAAACGACAGATCTCAACATAAGAACAAAGCCACTGCAATGAAGCAAATAAGAGCAAAATTATATGAACACGAGTTCAAAAAGAAATTAGATCAAGCTCAAGCAGTTGAAGAAACCAAAGCAGATATTGGATGGGGCAGTCAAATCAGGTCATATGTCCTTGATCAATCGAGAGTAAAAGATTTACGAACGCAAATTGAATCCAGTAACCCAGAAGCTATACTGGATGGAAATATCAATCAATTTTTGGAAGCGAGTTTAAAACAGGGGGTCTAATTCGATGTCAGATAAAAATCCAAAAAGTGACAATCGATTAGTCGAAGAAAGACGAGAAAAACTCAACAGTCTGAGAGAGGGTGGTTTTAATTATCCCTCAACGATAGAGATCACTTCGTCTGCTTCTGAGATGATTGATGAGTATGATGCTTTGAGCAAAGAGGACCTAGAGGGACTAGATAAAGAATTCTCAATCGCTGGTCGAATGATGGCAAAAAGAGTAATGGGTAAGTCCAGTTTTTCTCGAATCAAAGATGGTACAGGATCAATTCAGATTTTTCTAAGCAATGCTGATTTGGGCGATGATTCCTATCAAAGTTTTAAAACGATGGATGTTGGAGACATTGTTTGGATCAGAGGGTCCCTATTTCGGACCAAAACAGATGAATTGACTTTGAATGCAAAAGAACTTGTTCTTCTTAGTAAGTCCCTGAGACCGCTTCCTGAGAAATATCATGGTTTGACCGATACTGAGATTCGCTACAGAAGAAGATATTTAGATCTCATGATGTCGGAAGAGAGTGCGGAGGTTTTTAAAATAAGGTCAAAAGTTGTTACTCAGATAAGGTCTTTTCTCAATGACTTGGACATGATGGAGGTTGAAACACCCATGATGCATCCCATCCCAGGCGGAGCTGTCGCGAGACCATTCGTTACCCATCACAACACTCTTGACCAAGATTTTTATTTAAGAATTGCACCCGAGCTTTATTTGAAGCGTCTTACAGTGGGCGGATTTGATCGAGTTTATGAAATCAATCGTTCGTTTAGAAATGAGGGTGTCTCTACACAACACAACCCTGAATTCACGATGTTGGAATTGTATGTTGCTCATGAAACGCCAGATTTTCTAATGAACATGATTGAAGACATGATGAGATCAATCTCTCAAGTATTATTTGGATCAGATCAGATCGAGTATCAAGGAGAAACTATCGACTTCAGTGGACAGTTTGAGAGACTCACCATGGAGGAGTCAGTTTTAAAATACAACCCAGAAATGGAGCAAGAAAAAATTAGAGATGGTGGATATCTAAAATCCTATGCTGAAGGAATAGATATCTTAGTTGAAAACAATGCTGGTGCAGGAAAGATACTGTTTGAGATCTTTGAGAAAACGGTAGAGCATCAACTTCAACAACCCACATATATTACTTCTTATCCCAAAGAAATTTCTCCACTTTCAAGATGTAATGATGAGGATCCTTGGATTGTAGATCGATTTGAGTTTTTTATCATGGGTAGAGAATTGGCTAATGGATTTCAGGAATTAAATGACCCAGATGATCAGGCCCAACGTTTTGAAGATCAAGTCAAAGCCAGAGATGGCGGCGATGATGAAGCAATGTTTTATGATCAGGATTATATTGAGGCACTCGAATATGGCATGC
>MDTB01002302.1_pt1 | contig 37081 bp, 43 predicted proteins | sample 811161 | NCBI WGS metagenome assembly MDTB01 (sample SAMN05326650, study PRJNA326480) | marine metagenome | isolation source: seawater | place: Mediterranean Sea | collected 2009 | reverse complement strand
TGAAGCTGCACCAAAAGAAGTTAAAAAAGGTGTACCAAAAAAAGACGCAGAAGAAGCTAAGAAAAAATTAGAAGCTGCTGGAGCTAAAGTAGAATTAAAATAAAATTGGTACTAAATTCATAAGTACCTAGAATAAGTATTGAATGGAATTAACTTTTACTCAAAAGAAAAGTATAAGAAAAAACTTTGGTAAATTACAAGAAACATTATCAATCCCTAACCTAATAGAAGTTCAAAAAAAGTCATTCAGTAGTTTTATTGAAAAATCACTTGAGAAAAAAAAATCAATTTACAGCAAAGGACTAACTAGAGTCTTTGAAAGTATCTTTCCAATTAATGACGCTTCAGACAAATCTTCTTTAGAATTTATTGGTTACAGTTTAAGCAAACCAAAATTTGACGTCACAGAATGCAGACAAAGAAGTTTAACCTACTCTGCAGCATTAAAAGCAAACCTTCGTTTAGTAGTATATGATATAAATAGTGAGACAAATACAAAACAAATTTTATCAGCTAAAGAGCAAGAAGTATTCGTAGGTGATTTACCTCTAATGACACCTAGCGGAACTTTTGTTGTAAATGGGGTTGAAAGAGTTGTTGTAAATCAAATGCACCGAAGTCCTGGTGTCTTCTTCGACCATGATAAGGGAAAAACGCATGCTAGCGGTAAATTATTGTTCAATTGCCGAATAATACCTGGAAGAGGATCTTGGCTTGATTTTGAATTTGATCCTAAAGATATCTTGTATTTTAGGATAGACAGAAAAAAAAAATTACCTATTTCTACTTTTCTTTATGCTTTGGGCAAAACTAGAGAAGAAATTTTAGATACATTTTATACTTACGATAATTATACTTACGATCCATCAAATAAATCTTGGTCTACGACTTTTAAACCTGAAAAATATAAAAGACCAGTAAAACTTATGTTTGATCTAATAGATAAAAAAAATAACAAAAAAGTTTTAAAAAAGGGTGAAAAATTAAATTTTGTAGTAGCAGAGAAACTGAAAAATAAAGACTTGAATGAAATATTTGTTTCACCTGATGAAATAATTGGCAAGTATACAAAAGGCGATATAAAAGATAAAAGTGGAGAAGTAATTTTAAGATCAGGATTCAATATAACTAAAGAGTCCTTGGATAAAATTATATCTTCAGAGGTTTATAAATTAAATCTTGCTAATGTAGACTCAATTTTGAGAGGCCCATATATTTTTGAAACTGTAAAACAGGATAAAAATAATGATAAAAAAGAGGCTCTCTTCGATATTTATAAAGTTTTAAGGCCTGGAGAACCACCAAGCACAGAAATTGCAGAAGAAATTTTCAAAAATTTATATTTTAATAACGAGCGTTATGATCTTTCTGATGTTGGCAGAGTAAAACTTAATGCAAAATTAGATTTAAAAACACCTGAAACAACCAGGGTTCTTACATCAAACGATATAATCGCAATCATCAAATTTATGTTAGATCTTAGAGATGGAAAAGGGGATGTCGATGATATCGATCATTTAGGAAATAGAAGAGTAAGATCCGTAGGAGAACTTGTAGAAAATCAATTCAGAATTGGTCTTTTAAGAATGGAGAGAACTATTAAAGAAAAAATGTCTACCTTATTAGAAATAGAGTCAGCAATGCCTCAAGATCTTATTAATGCTAAACCTATTACTACATCGTTTAAAGATTTTTTTGGAACTTCTCAACTATCTCAATTCATGGATCAAACTAATCCGCTTTCTGAAATCACTCATAAAAGAAGAGTATCTGCACTTGGACCAGGAGGTCTTACGAGAGAAAGGGCAGGTTTTGAGGTAAGAGATGTTCATCCAACTCATTACGGAAGAATTTGTCCAATAGAGACACCGGAAGGACCAAATATTGGTCTTATAAATAGCTTAGCTACATATTCAAAAGTAAATAAGTATGGATTTATCGAAAGTCCTTACAAAAAAGTTTCAAATGGAAAAATTCTTGAAAAAGTTGAATATTTATCTGCAATCGAAGAAGAGAAATATACAATTGCCCAAGCAAACTCTCCCGTAAATGATCAAAATAATTTTATAGAAGAACTTGTATCTTGCCGAAAAGGTTTAAATTTTGTTTTATCAAGAAGAGAAAATATTAATTATATTGACGTCTCTCCAAAACAATTAGTATCTGTGGCAGCTTCATTAATACCTTTTTTAGAAAATGATGACGCTAACAGAGCTTTAATGGGTTCTAATATGATGAGACAAGCTGTTCCTTTGCTTAAGCCAGAGTCACCACTAGTTGGTACAGGAATTGAGGGAGATGTAGCTTTAGATTCTGGTGTAACGATTGTTGCACGAAGAGGTGGGTTAATTGATAAAATAGACGGTAAAAGAATTGTTGTTAAAGCAACAGAGGAAAAAGATTTATCTGAATCTGGGGTTGATATTTATAACTTATTAAAGTTTCAAAGGTCTAACCAAAATACCTGCATAAATCAAAAGCCATTAGTCAAAGTTGGAGATGTAGTAAAAAAGGGAGACATTATTGCAGATGGTCCAGCGACAAAACTTGGAGAATTAGCTTTAGGAAAGAATGTAACAGTGGCTTTTATGCCATGGCAAGGATACAATTTTGAGGACTCAATCTTAATTTCAGAGAGATGTGTGACAGACGATGTTTTCACATCAATTCATATAGAAGAACACGAATTAATGGCTAGAGACACAAAATTGGGCACTGAAGAAATCACAAGAGATATACCAAACGTTAGTGAAGAAAGTTTAAGAAACCTTGACGAGTCTGGAATTGTTTATGTTGGTGCTGAAGTTAATCCAGGAGATATTTTAGTTGGAAAGGTTACCCCAAAAGGTGAGACAGCATCAAGTCCAGAAGAAAAACTTTTAAGGTCAATTTTTGGAGAGAAAGCTACAGATGTAAGAGACAGTTCTTTAAAGCTTCCGCCTGGAAGTGGTGGTGTAGTTGTGGATGTAAGAGTCTTTAATAGACACGGTGTTGAAAAAGACGAGAGAACTATCGCAATAGAAAGAGCTAGTATTGAATCTGTTCAAGAAGACAAGCAAGTAGAAGAAGAAATTCTTGAAAGAAATATAAAATTGAGACTTATTGAACTTTTAACGAAGGAAGAATTAGCTAAAAATTATAAAAACTTAAAAGTAGACACAGCATTAGATAAAAATATTCTTGATAATTTAGGCATTCAAGATTATTGGAAGTTACAATTTAAAAATGAAAATATTAATAGTAAAATTTTACAATTAAAAACTCAATTTGATAGCGCCACTAAAGATATTCAGTTTAGATTTGAGGATAAAGTTTTAAAAATAAAGCAAGGTGATGATTTATTACCTACAGTTATGAAAGTCGTAAAAGTTTTTGTTGCAGTTAAGAGAAGGTTAATGCCTGGCGATAAAATGGCAGGAAGACACGGAAACAAAGGAGTTATCAGTAAAATTGTTCCTGTAGAGGATATGCCATATATGGAAAATGGTAAACCAGTGGATATTGTTTTGAATCCTCTAGGGGTGCCAAGTAGAATGAATGTAGGTCAAATCCTAGAAACTCATTTAGGGTGGTCATGTTCTGAATTAGGAGAAAAAATTAGAAATCTTTCAAACGAATATTTTAAAAATAAAAATGATACAAAACTAACTAATACCCTCGAAACCATTTATGGAAAAAAACTATTTACAGATGTGATTAACAAGTTGTCTAACAGAGAATTAAAAGAACTCTGTGAAAACCTTTCTAATGGTGTTCCGATATCCACACCAGTTTTTGATGGTGCATCTACACAGGATATAACAAAAATGTTAGAAATTGCAAACTTGCCAAATTCAGGTCAAACTAATTTGTGGGATGGAAGAACAGGCGAAAAATTTGATAGACCAATAACAGTTGGAATAATTTATATGTTAAAATTACACCACCTTGTTGAAGACAAAATACACGCTAGATCAACAGGACCTTACAGTTTAGTAACGCAACAGCCGTTGGGAGGTAAAGCGCAGTTAGGAGGCCAAAGATTTGGGGAAATGGAAGTTTGGGCTTTAGAGGCTTATGGTGCCTCTTATACTTTACAAGAAATTTTAACAGTTAAATCTGATGACGTCGCTGGAAGAACAAAAGTTTATGAAACAATAGTAAAAGGAGAGGAAAACTTTGAGTCTGGAATACCAGAGTCTTTTAATGTTTTAATAAAAGAAATAAGAGCTTTAGGTTTAAACATTGAATTAAACTAATAATAAAATGGAAAAACAATTAACAAAACAAACTTCTCAATCTGTACAAGAAAGAAATTTTAATAATATTAAAATAACTTTAGCTAGTCCTGAAAAAATCAAATCTTGGTCATTTGGCGAAATAAAAAAACCTGAGACTATAAATTATAGAACTTTTAGACCAGAAAAAGATGGACTTTTCTGTGCAAGAATTTTTGGTCCAGTGAAAGATTACGAATGTCTATGTGGAAAATATAAAAGAATGAAATTTAGAGGGATTATATGTGAAAAGTGTGGAGTTGAAGTAACTAAATCAAATGTAAGAAGAGAAAGAATGGGACATATCGATTTAGCTTCACCAGTTGCACATATATGGTTTTTAAAATCTTTGCCCAGCAGAATTTCTTTAGCAATAGATATGAAATTAAAAGATGTTGAAAAAGTATTATATTTTGAAAGTTTTATAGTTATTGAACCAGGTCTTACTGAGCTTAAAAAAGGTCAATTGCTTAATGAGGAAGAATATTTGAAAGCTCAAGAAAAATTTGGTGAAGATGCTTTTACAGCTGGTATAGGGGCTGAAGCTGTTAGAGAGATACTCTTAAGTGTTGATTTAAAAAAAGAGAGAGAAAAACTAAGCAATTCACTTAAAGAAATAAAATCTAAAGTTACAGAGGAAAGAACTTTAAAAAGATTAAAACTTTTAGATTCTTTTATTGATTCAGGAAATAAACCTGAGTGGATGATACTCACTACAGTACCTGTAATTCCTCCAGAATTGAGACCATTGGTACCACTAGATGGGGGAAGATTTGCAACTTCTGATCTAAATGATTTATATCGAAGAGTTATTAATAGAAATAATAGATTAAAAAGACTTTTAGATTTAAAGGCTCCTGAAATTATAGTTAGGAATGAAAAAAGAATGTTACAGGAGTCCGTTGATGCTTTATTTGATAACGGGAGAAGAGGAAGAGTTATTACAGGAACAGGTAAGAGACCATTAAAATCTTTAGCAGAGATGTTAAAAGGAAAACAGGGAAGGTTTAGACAAAATCTATTAGGAAAAAGGGTAGATTATTCAGGAAGATCTGTAATTGTTGTTGGACCAGAATTGAAATTACATCAATGCGGTCTTCCAAAAAAAATGGCTTTAGAATTATTCAAGCCATTCTTATATGCTAGATTAGCCAAATTAGGTTTAGCTACAACAATAAAACAAGCTAAAAGAATGGTTGAGAAACAGCGAAGTGAAGTCTGGGACTCACTTGAACACATTATTAGAGAGCATCCAATCTTATTAAACAGAGCCCCAACTTTACATAGATTAGGTGTTCAAGCTTTTGAAGCAAAACTAATAGAAGGTAATGCTATAGAACTTCACCCATTAGTATGTGCAGCCTTTAATGCAGATTTTGACGGAGATCAAATGGCTGTTCACATACCTTTAAGTTTAGAGGCTCAATTAGAAGCTCGAGTTTTAATGATGTCGACTAACAACATTTTAAGTCCATCAAATGGTAAACCTATTATTGTTCCAAGCCAAGATATAGTTTTGGGAATTTATTACTTGTCTCAATCTAAAGAATCAGAAAAAGAGAAACCAGTTGGTATCTTTTCAAATGTCGATGAAATAAATAATGCTTTAGAGAGAAACCTTATTAGTGTTCATTCTAAAATTATATCGCAATTTTCAAGTGTAGATAAAAGTGGAAAACAAGTTACAGAAAAACATACTAGTACTGCAGGAAGATTTTTATTATCAGAGACTCTGCCAAAACATCATAAGATTTCTTTTTCTTTAGTGAACAGAATTCTAACAAAAAAAGCTGTTTCAGAAATAATTGATCTTGTATTTAGATATTGTGGTCAAAAACAAACAGTAATCTTTTGTGACAGTATAAAAGATTTAGGATTTAAACATGCTTTTAAGGCTGGAATTTCATTTGGAAAAGATGACTTAATAATCCCTAAAACCAAGGAAAAATTAGTAAATCAAACAAAAAAACAGATCGAAGAGTACGAAAAACAATATCAAGATGGTTTCATAACAAGAGGTGAAAAATACAATAAAGTCGTTGATGTTTGGTCAAAATGTACTGACTCGGTTGCAAATGAAATGATGAAAGAAATTTCTTCGGCTGAAAAAAAATCAAAAGATGGAAGAATTGAAACAAATTCAGTATTTATGATGGCAGACTCTGGGGCTAGAGGTTCACCTGCCCAAATGAAACAATTAGCTGGTATGAGAGGGTTAATAGCAAAACCTTCAGGTGAGATTATTGAAACACCAATTGTATCTAATTTTAAAGAGGGGCTTACAGTTCTTGAATATTTTAATTCAACTCACGGAGCAAGAAAAGGTTTGGCTGATACAGCATTAAAAACAGCAAACTCTGGTTATTTGACGAGACGTTTATGTGATGTTGCACAAGATCTTCAAGTAACAATTAATGATTGCAACTCTAAAAGCTCTATAACTTTAACAGAAATAATTGAAGGTGGTAATATATTAGTAAGTCTTTCTGAAAGAGTATTAGGAAGAGTTCCTGCACACGACATAAAACATCCTTTAACAGGAGAAGTTATTATAAAAAAGAAAAAGCTAATTGATGAATTAGACTGTGAAAAAATAGATTCTGCTGGTGTAAAATCTATAAATGTTTATTCCGTTATAACATGTGAGGCAAAAAAAGGTGTTTGCCAAACCTGTTATGGTAGAGATCTTTCTAGAGGGAAACTTGTAAGTATAGGCGAGGCAATTGGTATGATAGCTGCACAATCAATCGGAGAACCTGGCACCCAACTTACAATGAGAACATTCCACGTAGGTGGTACGGCGCAAATTAAGGAAGAGTCATCTGTAATATCAGTTAGTGAAGGAATTTTAAAAATAAATAACAAAAATTTAATTAAAGATTCTAAAAATAATACTATTGTGATGGGAAGAAATACACAATTGTCTCTTGAAGATGATAATGAAAGACAATTAGCACTTTACAAGATTCCATATGGTTCCAAAATTTTCTATCAGCATGGAGACAAAGTTGGAAAAGGGAAGAAAATTTGTGAATGGGACCCATATACTTTGCCAGTTATAGCTGAAACTGGAGGAGTTGCTAACTATATGGATTTAGTTGAAGGAGTTTCGTTAGCAGAAACATTAGATGATGCTACAGGAATTTCAGTTAAGTCAGTAATTGATTGGAGATCTCAATCTAAAAATTCTGATTTAAAACCAAGAATTACTTTAAGAGATACAAATGGAGCTGTTATAAAAAAAGCTGATGGTAATGAGGCTAGATATTATTTAGTACCTGACTCTCTTCTTTCAGTAAAAGATGGTCAGAAAATTTCTGCTGGGGATGTTCTTGCAAGATTGCCTAAAGAAACTTCAAAAACAAAAGATATAACAGGAGGCCTACCAAGAGTCGCTGAACTATTTGAAGCAAGAAAGCCAAAAGATGGTGCTATTATTGCAGAGAATGATGGTACAATTCAATTTGGGAAAGAGATAAGGGGCAAACAGAAAGTTTCTATTGTTCCAACAACAGGAAAAGAGTCAAATTATTTAATACCAAAAGGCAAACACATAAATTTTAATCAGGGTGAAAAAATTAAAAAAGGTGAATATTTATTAGATGGAAGTCCAGCACCACATGATATTTTGAGAATTTTAGGTGTTGAAGCTTTAACAGAGTACTTTGTAAGCGAAGTGCAGGAAGTTTATAGAATGCAGGGTGTAGTTATTAATGACAAGCATATTGAGACTATAGTCAGACAAATGTTAAAAAAAGTTGAAATTAAAGAATCTGGAGACTCAAATTATTTGTCAGGAGAGCTTATTGATAAAATACAATTAGAAAATATCAATACAGAATTAAAAAAACAAAATAAAAAACCAGCTATTGGCGAAAGGATTTTACTTGGTATTACAAAAGCTTCCCTTCAAACTAACTCATTTATTTCAGCCGCATCTTTTCAAGAAACAACTAGAGTTTTAACTGATGCAGCAATACGAGGAAAAACTGATAGCTTAGATGGACTAAAAGAAAATGTTATTGTAGGAAGGTTGATACCTGCAGGAACGGGATTTACTAAAAATAAGCTCAATAAACTTGCAAAAGAACAAGACAAAATAAGAGTAGCTGAACTTGAAAAACAAGAACTAGAAAACCAGCAAACCGAAGCTAAATCATAAGATAAAACCTTGATTCTATTGCTTTTTTAACCCTATTACTTATTGACTTTTTAAGCTTCAATGTTAGTTTAGCGCAATTTTGAAAGTTAAAAGTAAGGTTCATGTTGACCTTAAACATTAACTGAAATTAGGAAAAATTTCATTTTCTACATCACTTTTCTCTATCAAAATTACAAAATTATGCCGACGATAAACCAATTATTGAGAAAACCTAGGGTTAAACCTTTGTCAAGAAACAAGGTTCCAGCTCTTGAGAAGCAACCTATTAAGAGAGGTGTTTGTATTAAAGTTTACACAACAACTCCAAAGAAACCAAATTCTGCTTTAAGAAAAGTCGCAAGAGTTCGATTGTCAAATGGGTTTGAAGTTACAGCATATATACCGGGTGAAGGTCATAATTTACAGGAACATTCTGTAGTTTTAATTAGAGGCGGAAGAGTTAAGGATTTACCTGGTGTCAGATATCATATCCTTCGAGGAAACCTAGATGCACAAGGTGTTACAGCAAGGAAAAAAAGACGTTCACTTTATGGAGCAAAAAAACCAAAATAAATTATTATGTCTAGAAAAAGAAGAGCTCCTAAAAGAAAAAATTATTCTGACCCAAAATATGGATCATTAGTTATTTCCAAGTTTATTAATTCAATTATGTATGATGGTAAAAGATCAACAGCAGAAAGAATTTTATATGGTGCACTTGATAAAATTAAAAATAAAAATGAGGACCCAATAAAAGTATTTAATTCAGCAGTCAGTAATGTTAGGCCAAATCTAGAAGTTAGATCAAGAAGAGTAGGTGGTGCAACTTATCAAGTTCCTGTAGAAGTTAAATCTAATAGATCTCAAGCACTTGCTCTAAGATGGCTTTTAGCTGCATGTAGAAAAAGAAAAAATAAAACGATGGCAGATAAATTATTTTCTGAATTAATGGACGCTTCACAAAACAAAGGATCCGCAGTTAAGAAAAGAGAAGACACTCATAAAATGGCAGAGTCTAATAAAGCCTTTGCTCATTTTAGATGGTAAAAAAATATGCCCAGAACTCATAAATTAGAAAAATATAGAAATATTGGTATCATGGCTCATATTGATGCTGGAAAAACAACTACGACTGAAAGAATTTTATATTATACAGGTAAAAGTCATAAGATCGGCGAAGTGCATGATGGCGCCGCAACTATGGATTGGATGGAACAAGAACAAGAAAGAGGAATAACAATTACTTCAGCAGCCACAACTTGTTTTTGGAGAGAGCACCGAATAAATATCATTGATACCCCTGGTCACGTAGATTTTACAATTGAGGTTGAAAGATCATTAAAAGTATTAGATGGAGCTGTTGCAGTTTTTGATGGTGTAGCAGGAGTCGAACCTCAGTCAGAAACTGTTTGGAGACAAGCAGATAAGTATAAAGTTCCAAGAATTTGTTTTGTTAATAAATTAGATAGAACAGGCGCTGACTTTTTTAATTGTGTTGAGATGATTAAAGACCGACTTGGAGCAAAACCTTTAGTTACGCAAATTCCTGTTGGTATGGAGTCTGCTTTAAGAGGAGTTGTGGATTTAATTAAAATGAAAGCAGTTTTATGGAAAGATGAAAAGCTTGGAGCCGAATTCGAATATACTGATATACCAGCTGATTTAAAAGAACAGGCAGATAAGTACAGAAAAGAATTAATAGAAACGGCGGTAGAACAAGACGAAAAATTGATGGATGATTATTTGAATGGTAAAGAAATTTCAGAAAAAGATATTATTTCTTGTGTTCGTAAAGGTTGTTTAAAGTTTGATTTTGTACCAGTTTTAACTGGTTCAGCTTTTAAAAATAAAGGAGTTCAACCCCTCCTTGATGCCGTGGTAGACTTTTTACCTAGCCCTAAAGATATCAATTCAATTAAAGGAACAAAACCAAATTCCAAAGATGAAGTTGAAAGAAAATTTGATGACAATGAACCTTTTTCAGCTTTAGCATTTAAAGTTGCAAACGATCCTTTCGTTGGTTCTTTAACATTTATCAGAATTTATTCAGGTACTTTAAAGTCAGGTACTGGAGTTTACAATACATCTAGAGACAAAGAGGAGAGGGTAGGACGAATGCTTTTAATGCATGCTAACAGTAGAGAAGATGTCAAAGAAGCAAACACTGGGGATATTGTAGCTTTAGCAGGTCTAAAATACACAATTACAGGGCATACTTTATCAGACGAAGAAAATCCAGTTGTTCTAGAGCCTATGGAGTTTCCAGATCCAGTCATTGAAATTGCAGTAGAGCCAAAAACAAAAGGTGACCAGGAAAAAATGGGAGAAGCTTTGGGTAGATTAGCAAAAGAAGATCCATCGTTTAGAGTTACTTCAGACGAAGAATCTGGACAAACGATAATTAAAGGTATGGGAGAATTACATTTAGATATTATTGTTGATAGAATGAAGAGAGAATTTAAGGTTGAAGCAAATATAGGAGCACCACAAGTTGCTTACAGAGAAACAATTTTAAGACCAATTTCAAATGTTTATATACATAAAAAACAAAGTGGTGGAGCAGGACAATTCGCAAAAGTTGAATTAAGTGTTGAGCCTTTAGAGCCAGGCAAAGGGAGAGAAATAGAAAATAAAATCAAAGGAGGATCAATACCAAAAGAATTTATTCCGGGAGTTGAAAAAGGAGTAGAAAGTGTTGCGGACAACGGCATATTAGCTGGATTTCCATTAATTGATTATAAGGTAGTAATCGTCGATGGTTTGCACCACGATGTTGACTCTAGTGTTTTAGCTTTTGAAATTGCTTCAAGATATTGTTTTAAAGAAGCTTGTACTAAAGCTGGATTAAAACTATTAGAACCAGTCATGAGAGTTGAGGTAATAACTCCAGAAGATTATATGGGAGATGTTATTGGGGATCTTAATAGTAGAAGAGGTCAAGTATCTACAACCGACAAAAGAGGAAATGCTACGGTAATAAGTGCCATGGTTCCTTTAGCTAATATGTTCGGTTATATAAATAATCTTAGATCAATGTCACAAGGTAGAGCACAATATTCTATGTTTTTTGATCATTACGCTAAAGTTCCTCAAAATGTTCAAGACGAAGTTACAAAAAAAATGGCATAACTATGGATAAACAAAATATTAGAATTCATCTGAAAGCATACGACAATAAAATCCTAGATATATCTACTCAGGAAATTGTTAATACTGCCAAAAGGACTGGTGCTCAAGTAAAAGGACCAATTCCTTTACCTACAAAAATTGAAAGATTTACTGTTTTAAGATCACCTCACATAGATAAAAAGAGCAGAGAACAATTTGAAACCAGAACTCACAAAAGATTAATAGATATCGTTGAACCAACTCCACAAACAGTAGAAGCTTTAATGAAACTAGATTTGGCTTCAGGGGTTAATATAGAAATTAAAATATAAATATGACTTTAGGATTAGTAGGAAAAAAAATTGGTATGACTAGAGAGTTCTTTGACTCTGGTATTTCTATACCTGTAACCGTTGTTAAAGTGGAAAAAGGTAGAGTTATTGACATTTATACAAAAGAAAAAAATGGATATTCAGCTGTAAAACTGGGATTTGTTAAATTAAAAAATTCAAAACTTACAAATCAAATGAAAGGTTTTTTTGCAAAAAAAAATACTGAACCAAAAAAAATTATCAAAGAATATAGAGTTGAAAAACCTGAAGAATTTAAAGCTGGAAACGAAGTAGGTCTAGAAACTTTTAAAGATGTAAAATTTATTGACGTAAGATCTGAAACAATAGGAAAAGGTTTCGCTGGAGTTATGAAAAAATATAATTTTGCTGGTTTAAGAGCTTCACATGGTGTTTCAGTATCTCACAGATCTCATGGTTCTACTGGTCAAAACCAAGATCCAGGTAAAGTTTTTAAAGGAAAAAAAATGGCTGGACACATGGGTGCAAAATTTAGAACAATTTTAAATTTAGAAATAATCAAAACTGATCAAGAAAATAGCTTGCTTTATATTAAAGGATCAATACCGGGATCAAAAAACTCTTTGGTATATATGAGAAGGTCAACTAAATCGTTAAACAGAAAAACCTCAGTTGAAAAATTTGTGGGAGAAATGAAGCAAACAGAAAAACAGGAAACCAAGACTCCAAATAAAAAAGTAGAAGCAAAAAAACCAGATGACAAAAAAACAACAAATAAGGAACAGGCTAAAAAAAAATAAATTATGACTATAAAAGTTTTAAATATTGATGGCATAGGTAAATCCCAGACATTAAAGCTTCCTGAAAATTTAATTAGTCTTAAGGTAAATAATAGACTGCTTAAATACGTTGTTGATTGGCAATTAAATAGATCAAAAAAAAGAATTGCAAAAACAAAACAAAGAAATGAAGTCGTTGGTTCGACTCGAAAAATTTATGCACAAAAAGGGACAGGCGGCGCAAGACATTCGAGTAGAAAAGCACCTATTTTTGTTGGAGGTGGTATTGCTCATGGACCAAAAGGAGACAATTATAAAACTAAAAGAATCAATAAAAAAATTAGAAGACTTGCGCTTGCTCAAACTATTTCTAAAAAAAATCACAACAAAGAACTTCATATCTTTGAAGATGTAAAGAAACAAATAAATAAAACTAAAGTGATTAGTAATTTTTTAACAAAAAATAACTTAAAAAATGTTTTAATAATTTCGGATAAAGAAACTGAAAAAAATATATATAAATCAGTAAGAAATATTCCAAATGTCAAATTGATTAATGACGAAGGAACAAATGTTTATGATCTTATAAAATTCAAGAACGTATTATTCACAACAAGTTCTATTAAAAAAATAGAACAAAGGTTAACAAATGAAAAAAATTAATTATTTAGACTCAATTAAATCACCTGTAATAACTGAAAAAGCCACAGGTTTATCTGAACAAAATAAAGTAATTTTTAAAGTACATGAAAATGCTACAAAATCTTCAATTAAAAAAAATATTGAAAAAATATTTAAAGTTAAAGTTATTAAAGTTAATACAATTAACAAAAAATCAAAAAGAAAAATTGTAAGAGGTAGAATTGGAATTAAAAGTGGATTTAAAAAAGCTGTAATAACCTTAAAAAAAGGTCAATCTATTGATCTTGCAACAGGAGTTTAAAATGAGTTTAAAGAGTTATAAGCCTTATACGAAATCAACTAGAACAACAATTCTTGTTGATAGGAAAAATATTTGGAAAGGCGCACCCGTAAAGTCTTTAACTAAAGGAAAAATTTCTTCTGGCGGTAGAAATAATTTAGGAAGAATTACTTCAAGGTCTAAAGGGGCTGGACACAAAAAAAGATATAGAATTATTGACTTTTATAGAAACAAAGCAGATGTAACAGGTAAGGTTGAGCGAATAGAATATGATCCAAATAGAACATCTTTTATTGCGCTAATTAAATATGAGGATAATTCTAAAAGTTATATTATTTGTCCTGAAAATCTGAAAATAGGAGACACGATAGTTTCAGGAAACTCAAAAGAAATTAAAGTGGGAAACAATATGCCTTTGAGAGATATTCCACCTGGGACTTCATTACATAATGTTGAACTTGTTGAAGGAAATGGCGGCAAATTAGCAAGATCAGCTGGCTCATCCGTTGTATTATCTGGTTTCGATGGTGAACATGCGATTATAAAATTATCATCTGGAGAAACTAGAAAAGTAAGATCAGCTTGCAAAGGTACAATTGGGTCTGTTTCAAATCCAGATCAAAAAAATATTCAAATTGGTAAAGCTGGAAGAAATAGATGGAAAGGTAAAAGGCCTATGGTAAGAGGAGTTGCTAAAAATCCAGTTGACCACCCTCATGGTGGTGGTGAAGGTAAAACTTCAGGTGGAAGAAACCCAGTCTCCCCTTGGGGCCAGTCAGCTAAAGGTTTAAAAACAAGAAAACCAAAAAGAAGTGATAAATTTATAATTTCTAGAAGGAAAAAAAGGAATAAAGCATGACGAGAGGAATTTGGAAAGGCCCATTCGTACATCCTAGCTTATTAAAGAAAATTGATAAGATTAAGGATAAAAGTAAGAAACAACCAATAAAAACTTGGTCGAGAAATTCAACGATCATACCTGAATTTGTTGGACATAGTTTTTTAATCCATAATGGAAGAACTTTTATTCCAATTACCATTTCAGAGGAAATGGTTGGTCATAAATTAGGTGAATTTTCTCCTACAAGAAAATTTTCTGGTCACACGCCAGCTGACAAAAAAGCAGCATCAGAGGGAACTTCAGCGCCAGCACCATCGGGTACAACATCAGGAGCGGCTCCAAAAGCAGCTCCAGGGGCAGCACCAAAAGCATCACCGGGTGCAGCAGCACCAAAAAAGGATTCTAAATGAGTGAAAAAACAAACATAGTAAAAGCAATAAACAAAAATGTAAGGAGTGGCGCCAGAAAAGCAAATTTAGTCTTAAATTTTATTAAAGGAAAGAAGGCTGATATTGCTATTAGAGATCTAGAATTTACAAGAAAAAAAGTTGCTGAAGATATAAAGAAAACTGTAAAGTCGGCAGTAGCTAACGCCGAAAACAATTATCAGTACGATATCGACAATTTGTACATTAAAGAAGCTTATGTTGGTAAATCTATTGTAATGAAGAGGTTTAGGCCAAGAGCCAAAGGAAGAGCTTCTCCAATTAAAAAACCATACAGCAGAGTAACTATAATATTAGAAGAAAAAAAAAATAAAGAGGTAAATAAGTAATGGGACAAAAAGTTAATCCAATTGGTTTAAGGCTCGGCGTTAACAGGGGATGGGATTCTATTTGGTTTGCCAAAAAAGGAGATTACGGCAAGTATTTAATTGAAGATTATAAAATTAGGCAGTTTATTAGAAAAAATATAACTAATGCTGGAGTTTCTGAAATAGTAATAGAAAGATCATCAAAGAAATGCGTTGTTTCTATCCATACTTCAAGACCAGGTTTTGTTATTGGTAAAAAGGGTTCAGATATAGAAAAAATTAAAAGTAAAATTTCTAAAATTACAAAAGACGAAGTATCAGTAAACATTAAAGAAATTAAGAAACCCGAGTTAAACTCGTATTTAGTTGCAGAAAATATTTCACAACAATTAGTAAAAAGAGTTGCTTATAGACGTGCGATGAAAAGAGCAATGCAAGCCACAATGAGATTGGGCGCAAAAGGTATTAAAGTTTGTGTAAGCGGTCGACTAGCAGGAAATGATATAGCAAGAAGTGAATGGCTAAGAGAAGGAAGTATACCCTTACATACTTTAAGAGCAAACCTTGATTATGCCGAATCGGAAGCTCTTACAACTTATGGGATGATTGGAGTAAAGGTTTGGATTTACAAAGGTGAAATATTTTTAAAAGATGTTGAAAAAGAAAAAATTAAAAGAGTAAAAAATGCTACAACCAGTAAGAAGTAAATATAGAAAAGCACACAAAGGTAGGATCCATGGAAAGGCAACTAGAGTGGCTACTTTAAACTATGGCTCTTATGGATTAAAAGCAATGGAACCAGAAAGAGTTATAGGAAAGCAAATTGAAGCAGCAAGAGTTGCACTTACTAGACACATGCAAAGAACAGGTAAAGTTTGGTCTAGAGTTTTTCCAAATATACCTGTTTCAAAAAAACCAACAGAGGTGAGAATGGGTAAAGGGAAAGGATCTCCAGAGTTTTGGGCATGTAGAGTAAAGCCTGGAAGAATATTATTTGAAGTTGATGGAGTATCGGAAGAAGTTGCAAGAGAGGCATTATATAAAGCTTCAGCAAAGCTACCGATAAAAACAAAATTTATTAAGAGGTATGAATGAAAAAAAAAGATATAAAAAAATTAACTAAAGACCAGTCCTCAAGAGAAATTGATAAACTTAAAAAAGATTTATTTAACATGAGGTTTAAAAAAATAAATGGTCAATTACAAAATTTAGCTGAATATTCAGTTATAAAAAAAAATATTGCAAGATTATATAATAACAAAGGTAACAAAAAATGACAAAAAGAGTTCTAGAAGGGCACGTTGTTAGTAGCAAAGGCAATAAAACTATTGTAGTTGAAGTTAAAAGAAGGTTTACACACCCATTTTATGGAAAAGTTATATCAAGGTCAAAAAAATATCATGCTCATGACGAACAAAATAAATTTAAAGAGGGAGATAAAGTAAAAATTATTGAAAGTAAGCCAATTTCTAAATTAAAAACATGGCAGGTAATTGAAAAATGATACAGGTACAAACAGAATTGCAAGTAGCAGACAATACTGGAGCAAAAAGAGTTGAATGCATTAAAGTTTTGGGTGGTTCAAAAAGAAGGTATGCTGGTATTGGTGACCTTATTGTAGTTAGTGTTAAAGATGCTTTACCAAGAGGAAAAGTTAAAAAAGGGTCCGTACATAAAGCTGTTGTTGTGAGAACAAAAAAAGAAATTTTTAGGAAGGACGGATCAAAAGTTCAATTTGACAGTAATTCAGTTGTATTAACAGACGAAAAAGGAGAACCAATAGGTACTAGAATTTTTGGACCCGTGACAAGGGAATTAAGATCCAGAGGTCAAACAAAAATAATATCTTTAGCACCGGAGGTTATTTAATTATGATTTTAAAAAAGGGCATGAAAGTAAAAGTTTGTGTTGGTAAAGACAAAGGTAAAAGTGGTCAAATTATCGAAATAAACCGAGTAAGGGAATTAGCTAAAGTTAAAGAAGTAAATATGCATAAAAAACATAAAAAACCAACAAAAGAAAACAAGGGCGGTATAATCTCAAAAGAAGGGTTCATACATTTGTCAAATTTAAAAAAAATAGATGAAAACAAAATCAAAACCAAAGGTAAAAAATGACACCTAGATTGAGATTAAAATACAAAAATGAAATTATCAAAAATTTAATGTCTAAATTGAATCTTAAAAATTCAAATTCAGTTCCAAAAATTGAGAAAGTAATTTTAAATATGGGTCTTGGTGCAGACGCGCTCGATAAGAAAAAATTAGAAACCTGCATTAAAGATATGGCCGCTATATCAGGACAACATCCTTTGGTAACAAAATTCAAAAAATCAATCTCAAATTTCAAATCAAGAAAAGGTGCAAACGCTGGCCTTAAAGTTACTTTAAGAAATGACAGAATGTATGAATTTATCGATAGAATGATAAATATTGCCTTACCAAGAGTGAAAGATTTTAGGGGTTTAAAAGATAATAGCTGCGATAGGTTTGGAAATTTTAGTTTTGGCATTAAGGAACATATAATTTTCCCAGAAATAAACTTTGATAAAGTGGATAGAATTCGTGGCCTAGATATTACAATAGTTACCACTAGCGATTCAAAACAAGACACAATATCACTTCTTAAAGAATTTAATTTTCCGATTGTAGAAAGTGCAGAAAAAAAATCAAAAAAAATAAAAAATATACAAAAAAAAGAAGAGAAAGTAGAGGAGACAGAGAAAAATGGCTAAAACAAGTGCGATACAAAGAAATTTAAAAAGAATAAAAATGTCAAAAAGTTTTGATAGCAAAAGAAAAAAATTAAAAGCTATTGTTAGAAATAGAAAACTACCTCTCAATGAAAGATTTGCTGCTCAGCTTAAACTTTCTAAGCTACCGAAAAACTCTTCAAAAATTAGAATAAGAAATCGATGTGAAATTTCAGGAAGACCACACGGTGTTTATAGAAAATTAAGAATATCAAGAATTGCATTAAGGCAGATGGCGTCTTCAGGTAAAATACCTGGTATGACAAAGTCTAGCTGGTAAAAGGAGGAATATGACTTTTGTTGATCCTATAGGTGATATGTTAACTAGAATAAGAAATGGACAAATGCGTTCATTAAATAAAATTAGTATACCTTTTTCAGTTTTTAGATCAAAAATTTTAGAAGTCTTAAAAAAAGAAGGTTACATAATTAATTTCGTAATTGATAAAGGCGAAGAAAATAAAAAATTATTATTGGTTGATCTTAAATATTACGAAGGACAACCAGTGATAAGAGAAATTAAAAGAATTTCAAAACCAGGGCGTAGAGTTTATTCAAGAGCAACAAGTATACCAAGGGTACATAATGGACTTGGTTTAGCTATATTGTCTACTAGCAAAGGGGTTATGTCAGATAGTGAGGCAATCAAAAATAATCTTGGTGGAGAAATAATCTGTAGGGTATTTTAATGTCAAAACTCGGAAAAAAAACTATTGTTTTACCAAAGGATTCATCAATAAAAGTTGATGCTGGAAATTTATTAATTTCAGGACCCCTAGGATCTAAAACAGTTTTGTATAATGAAAAAATTTTTACTTCTAAAGTAAATGAAAAAAATGAATTTCAAATCAATCCTATTAAAAAAACTAAAAATGTATCTATTTTATGGGGAACCTATCGCAGTTTAATAAATAATGCGGTAATTGGTGTAAGCAAAGGCCACGAAAAAAATTTAGAATTGAATGGAGTTGGTTTTAGAGCAAATCTTAAAGGTGAGGAATTGGTAATGAGTTTAGGTTTTAGTCACGAGATTAAATATAAAATCCCTAAAGGCGTTAAGGTTAAAGTTGAAAAACAAACTAAAATAAACATTGTTGGTCCTGATAAGGAGTTAGTAGCTAAAGTGGCATCTGAAATAAAATCTATTAAACCAGTTGAACCATATAAAGGCAAAGGGATCAAAGAGAAAGGTCAATATGTTTTAAGAAAAGAAGGAAAGAAAAAATAAAATGAGAAAATTGAATTCATATTCAAAGAGAGCAGGAAGAAATAGATCTAAACTTAAAAAAGTTAGTTTAGATAGATTTAGAATAACTGTATTTAAATCATCAAAAAATATTTCAGCTCAAATTATAGATGATAAAATAAATAAAACTATTGTATCAGCTTCCTCAACAGAAAAAGAAATGAAGAAAGACAAAAAAAAGAAAACCGAATTATCTGTAGTTATAGGAGAACTTTTGGCAAAAAGAGCCGCAGAAAAAAAAATCAGCAAAGTTTATTTTGATAGAGGCGGATATAAGTATCATGGAAGAGTTAAAGCTCTCGCTGAATCACTAAGAAAAAATGGATTAAATTTTTGATGAGAGATAGTGAATATATAGAAAAATTAGTTGCAATTAATAGAATAACCAAAGTAGTTAAAGGTGGTAGAAGATTTGGTTTTGCCGCTTTGGTAGTAGTGGGTAACCAAAAAGGATCTATTGGAATAGGCAAAGGAAAGTCTAAGCAAGTACCTGACGCAATTAAAAAAGCAACAGAGTTTGCAAAAAGAAATATGATTAAAATACCATTGAAAGACGGAAGAACATTGCATCATGATATTTACTCAAAAAGTGGTTCAGGCAAAATTTTAATGAGAGCTGCTCCAACTGGAACGGGAATAATAGCTGGTGGAGCAATGCGTGCTGTTTGTGAGGTTATTGGTATACAGGACGTAGTCGCAAAATCTTTAGGATCAGCAAATCCTCATAACGTTTTGAAAGCTTTACTTGATGGATTGAAAAACCAAAGTTCACCAAAATACTTATCTGCTTTAAGAGGAAAAAATATTTCTGAAATAATTAAAAAAAGAGAGAACTAATAATGAAATTAAATACACTTGTTAAAACTAATTACTCAAAAATGAGAGTTGGTAGAGGCATAGGTTCTGGAAAAGGAAAAACTTCAGGCCGTGGAGTTAAAGGGCAAAAATCTAGATCTGGCGTAGCAATTAAAAGTTTTGAAGGAGGACAAATGCCTCTTTACAGAAGATTACCGAAAAGAGGATTTAAAAAAATTGTTAAAAAAAATATTGCAATAATAAACTTATCAGATTTATCCATTCTTTTAAAAAACAAGAAAATTAAAGCACAAGACGAAATTAATATAAAAAGTTTATCCGAAAAAAAAGTTATTGGAAAAAAATATAACAAATTAAAAATTCTTGGAAAAGGTGATATAACAGAAAAATTAAAAATTACTACTGATTTCATTTCAAAGTCAGCAAAATCCAAAATAGAGAAAATTGGTGGCTCAATAAATATAACTAAACAAAAAAATATATAAAAATGGCAATCGGAGAAGTAAATCAAAAATCTCTCTCTCATTCGAATGACCTTAGAAATAGAATTGTTTTTACGATTTTAGTCCTATGTGTTTACAGACTTGGAACTTATATTCCTCTTGCAGGAATAGATCCTTTTGCTTTGCAACAAACAATGTCTTCAAGTCAAAAAGGTTTATTAGGAATGTTCAATGTATTTTCAGGTGGAGCAGTTCAACGTATGGCAATTTTTGCTTTAGGTATTATGCCATATATATCTTCATCTATCATAGTTCAATTAATGACAGGTGTTTCTGATTATTTTAAAAACTTGAAAGAACAAGGTGAAATCGGAAGAAAAAAAATTACTCAAATCACAAGGTATGGAACTGTTTTTATAGCAGCTTTACAAGGATACGGAGTATCGGTTGGGTTAGAAAATGCGGGTAATCTTGTTTTAAATCCAGGAATTTATTTTAAATTGATGACTGTAATTTCTTTAGTTGCAGGAACAACATTTCTCATGTGGCTTGGTGAACAAATTACTTCTAGAGGAATTGGTAATGGGATATCACTTATAATATTTTCTGGTATTGTTGCTGAAATACCCAGGGCTTTAGCATCAACATTTGAACTAGGCAGAACAGGCGCTTTATCAGCAACAATGATTATTGGAATTTTCATTCTTATTATAATCACAGTTATGTTTATAGTTTTTGTTGAAAGAGCGATGAGAAAAATTCTTATTAATTATCCTAAAAGACAAATGGGCAATAAGGTTTATGGCGGTCAATCGTCTCATTTACCTTTAAAAATAAATACAGCGGGTGTTATTCCTGCAATTTTTGCTTCTGCACTATTATTATTACCAATAACATTTACAAATTTTGGTCTTTCAGAGTCAGATCTTTTTTTAAATTTATCTTCTTTATTTTCACAAGGTAAACCTCTTTATATGTTGTTGTATGCTTCAGGAATTATATTCTTTTGTTTTTTTTATACATCAATTGTATTTAATCCAAAAGAAACAGCAGAAAATTTAAGAAAATATGGAGGTTATGTACCTGGTATAAGACCTGGTGAGAGAACAGCGGATTATATAGAATGGATTTTAGTGAGACTAACGACTATTGGCGCTTGTTATTTAACAATAGTTTGTCTGATGCCGGAATTCTTAATTGCAAAATATCCAATACCTTTTTATTTGGGAGGAACATCCATACTAATTGTAGTTGTAGTAGCAATGGATACAGTTACTCAAGTACAAACAAGATTAATGAGCTCGCAATATGAATCATTAATTAAAAAAGCTAAATTTAGTAAATAAATTATGAATATAGTTATTTTTGGACCTCCTGGAGCGGGAAAAGGTACCCAATCAAAATTTATTGTAAACAAATTTAATCTATATCAATTATCTACAGGTGATCTTTTACGCAATGAAATTAAAAACAAAACCAAACTAGGATCAGAAATTTCATCAATAATAAATTCAGGCGAGCTAGTTTCAGATAAAATAGTTAACAACTTAATTGAAAAATTTGTTTCAAATGATAATTATAAAAACAAAATTATTTTTGATGGTTACCCAAGAACTTTAAATCAAGCAAAGAATTTAGATAATTTATTAAAAAAGCATAAACAAAAAATAGATATTGTATTAAAATTATCTGTAAGCATAGAAACAGTTAAAAAAAGAATCTTGGAAAGACAAACTCAAGAAAAAAGAGCCGATGACAATGAAGAAACCGCAATAAAAAGATATAAAACTTATGAAAAATCTTCAGAACCAGTAATAGATTATTACAAGCAATCCAATTTACTTAAAGTTGTAAACGGTGAAGCCGGAATATCTGAAATTAATAGTGAAATTAGGGGGTTAATTGACACTATCAAGGGTTGACTTTAGGGAATATGAACATATAAATACTAATTTGAAAAAATCAAAATATGGCTAGGATAGCAGGCGTAAATATTCCGCAAGACAAAGTTGTTCACATCGCATTAACCTATATACATGGAATAGGTAATTTTAACTCCAAACGAATTTGTGAAAAATTAAACATACCTATTAATAAACGAGTTAATACTTTGACAGAAGAGGAAGTTTTAAAAATTCGTGAGTATATAGATCAAAATTATAAAGTAGAGGGAGATTTGAGACGTGAAATTGCGATGAATATAAAAAGGCTTGTTGATTTAGCAAGCTATAGAGGTTCTCGACATAAAAAAAAATTACCTGTACGTGGACAAAGAACTCATTGTAATGCACGTACTAGAAAAGGTAAAGCCATAGCTATTGCTGGAAAAAAACTGACTCCGCTAAAAAAATAAATGACTAAAAAAGAAGATAAAAAGAAACAGAATAATACAGAAACTAAATCAGAAACAAAAACTGACAAGGAAGTTGTTAAAAGCGCTGATACAAAAATAGTTAAACAAAAGTTTAAAAAGAAAAATAAAGTAAGAAAAAATATATCTTCTGGAATTGCATTTGTGAACTCTACATTTAATAACACTATAATTTCTATTGCAGATGAAAATGGAAATGTTATTTCATGGTCATCAGCCGGATCTAAAGGATTCAAAGGATCTAGAAAATCTACGCCGTATGCAGCGCAAGTAGCAGCCGATGATGCTGGTAGTAAAGCTTATGAAATCGGTCTTAGAACTTTGTCTGTTCAGGTTAAGGGTCCTGGATCAGGAAGAGAAACTGCTTTAAGAGCATTGCAGTCTAGAGGTTTTAAAATTGTATCAATTAAAGATACTACACCACTTCCTCACAACGGAACAAGACCACCAAAAAAAAGGAGAGTATAATGGAAGGCACAACAATTATTGATAAAAACTGGAAATCTTTAACAAAACCAAACAAACTTCAAATAGAAAGTAACGAAGACAAAACAATAGCAAAAGTTATTGCGGAACCATTAGAAAAAGGTTTCGGACAAACAATTGGAAATTCCTTAAGAAGAATTTTATTATCTTCAATTCAAGGCGCAGCTGTAACAGGTATACAAATCGATGGCGTTTTGCATGAATTTTCTACAATTAAAGGTGTTCGAGAAGATGTTACAGATATAGTTTTAAATGTAAAAAATTTGGCTATTAAATTAGATACAGATGGTGCTAAAAAATTAATTCTAGATGCAACTGGACCAAAAGAGATCAAAGCTAAAGATATTTCTTTAGTTGCAGGCGTTACAATCTTGAACCCTGAACAAACAATTTGTAATTTGGATGAAAAGACAAAATTTCATATGGAAATGATTGTTAATAGCGGCAGAGGATACGTTCTATCACAAAAAAATAAATCAGAGGATACCCCATTAGGAATGATAGCTATTGACTCTCTCTTCAGTCCTGTAAAAAGAGTTTCTTTTAAAATAGATAGTACCAGAGAAGGTGCTGCTCTAGATTACGATAAATTAATAATGGAAGTAGAAACTAATGGAACAGTTGCTGCAGAAGATGCAGTTGCTTTTGCAGCTAGAATATTCCAGGATCAGCTGTCTATGTTTGTTAACTTTGAAGATCCAAAAGAAATTCCAAAACCTGCTCCAACAACTGAACCTGAGTTTAATAAGAATTTATTAAAAAGAGTTGAAGAATTAGAGCTTTCAGTAAGGTCAATGAATTGTTTGAAAAATGACAATATAATTTATATTGGTGATCTTGTTCAAAAAACAGAACCAGAAATGCTAAGAACGCCTAATTTCGGAAGAAAGTCTTTAAATGAGATAAAAGAGGTATTGAGTTCAATGTCATTATATTTAGGAATGGAAATTCCTAACTGGCCGCCTGATAATATAGCGGAACTTTCGAAAAAACTGGAAGAAAACACCTATTAATTTAAAATGAGACACAAAATAGGATATAGAAAATTAAACAAAACTTCTGAGCATAGAAAAGCACTATTCAAAAATATGCTTAACTCTCTTATCAAATATGAGCAGATAGTTACAACTCTTCCAAAAGCTAAAGAATTAAAGCCACAAATAGATAAAGTTATAACTTTAGGAAAAAAATCTAATTTAAGCAAAAAAAAACGTCTTTTTTCTAAACTTCAAGATCAAAAATCAGTTAAAAAAGTTTTTGAAACCCTTTCAAAAAGATATGCAAATAGAAAAGGGGGGTATTCTAGAGTTTTAAAAGCCGGTTTCAGAACTGGTGACGATGCTCCTATGGCAGTAATAGAGTTAGTAGACAGAGATATTAATGCAAAAAAAGTTGACAAACCAAAAAAAACTGAACCTACTAAAAAAGATAAAGAAACACTTCCAAAAGTAGCAACTAAATAATATAAACTTAACTTTCCATGCTTAAAAAGTTTATAGTTAATAAAGACTATCATAATTCAAGATTTGATAGATGGTTTAAGCAAAATATATTAAATGTTCCCCAGTCACTTATAGAAAAGCTTGTCCGAAAAGGAAAAATCAAGGTAAATAAAAAAAAAGTTAAAACATCATACAGAGTACAGATTAATGATATCATTGAATTACATGGTAAAGAGGATTTTAAATCTTATAAAAAATCTAAAAAGGAAAAATACAAACCATCAGAAAAAGAAAAGGGTGAGTATGGTAAATTTATCATTGAAAACAATGATAATTTTATAGTAATAAATAAACCAAGTGGAATATCAGTCCAAGCAGGAACCAAATCATTCAAAAACATTATTGATATATTGAAGGACACAAAATATTTTCTAGAATCAAAACCATTTATTGTCCACAGACTTGATAAAGAAACATCAGGTGTGATGATAGTCGCAAAAAACAGACAATATGCCCAATTATTTACTTCACTTTTTAGAATTAGAAAAATGCACAAAACATACTTAGCTATTACACATGGATCTGTAAAAGCAGATAAAAAATTACTTCAAGACAATCTTGTTAGTTATGAAAAAGATAAAAAAATAATTCAAAAAGCTATATCACATTTACGAATATTGAAAAGCAATGATGAATATTCACTTTTAGAATTGAAACCAATTACTGGAAGAAAACATCAAATAAGAAAACAATTATATAATATTGGCAACCCAATAGTTGGAGATTATAAATATTCTTTTAATAAAGATGCTAAAAAATTTAAGGTTAAAAATATAATGTTACATGCCTATAAAATAAAATTTATGATAAATAATATTAAATATAACTTTGAGGCTAAATATGGAGATGAATTTGAAGAGTTTATAAAGAAAAAATTTTAAACTCTTTTCAAATGTTCAAGAAAAATTCTTTTTAAGTTTTTTTTAATAGTTTTAATAATTTTTTTTTCATTTTTCATTGAAGTTATTTTTTGATTATCTAAACCACATGGTATAATTTTTTTATAGTCATTAAGATTATTTTCTACGTTTATAGAGAATCCATGATATGCAATCCAACGTGTAACTCTTATACCGATTGCTGCAATTTTTCTTTTTTCAACCCATATACCAATATTTTTTCTATCGGCATATGACTTAATTTTATAAATCTTTAAAAATTTTATAATAGTATTTTCAATTTGTTTAACTAAATTTCTTATATCTTTCTTTCTTTTATTTAAATTAATCACAAAATAAACAACCTGTTGTCCAGGATTATGAAGTGTAATTTTTCCTCCGCGATTTGTTTTCAAAACACTAATTGATTTATCTAATATTTCTTCATCTTCAGATCTTATTCCTGCAGTATAAGTTATAGGATGTTCTAAAAACCATACCAGTTCTCTACCGCCCGATTTAACCAAACTGACTCTTTTTTCTAAAAACTTAAGAGCTTTTTTGTAATTTACGGGGTTTTTACTAATTTTAAATTCTATGTCCATTTTAAATTGAATTTTATCACCAGATAAACTAAAAGTCTCAAAAAATTAGAATAATTAGGTGTTATATGAGTTTAGTCAAATCTATAGGAAAGCAAAAAGTAAATGTTGAATTTAATAAAGATTTTATCAATCTTTTTAGTCAAAAGATTAAAAGTAATGATGTTAGTTTTATTAATCAAACTTTAGAAGACCTGCATGCTGCAGATGTAGCAGATTTAATTGAGAATCTTGATACAGATACTAGAAATAAATTAATAGAAATAGAAGCTTTTGCAATTGAACCAGAAATTTTTATTGAGCTTAATGAGTCGTTACAGTCAGAAGTTCTTCTTCTTTTAACACCAGAATCTATAGCTAAAATTCTTCACAAACTTGAGTCTGATAACGCTCTTCAAATTTTAGAAAAGATTGAAGAAAATAAAAAGCAAAAAGTTTTAAATAATTTATCACCCCAAGACAGATTTCTTTTAGAGGAGGGATTAAGTTATCCAGAAGATTCAGCTGCACGAATTATGCAAAGAGAGTTTACAGCAGTTCCTAGTGATTGGACTGTTGGTCAAACAATCGATTATTTAAGAGAAAACAAAGAATTACCGGAAGAGTTTCTGGAAATATTTATAGTTGATAAAGATTTTAAGCCTATAGGTACAGTTCCATCTTCTAGAGTATTAAGAACATCAAGAAATTCTAAAATGAATTCAATTATGAGAGAAATACCTGTTCTAATATCAGTTAACATGGATAAGGAAGAAGTAGGTCTTACTTTTGAAAACTATAACTTAGTATCTGCTGGTGTAGTAAATAAAGATAATAAATTGATTGGTATGATAACAGCTGATGATGTAGTTACTGTAGTACAAGAAGAAGCTGAAGAGGACGTATTAAGGTTAGCTGGTGTTGGTGATGAAGAAATCACTGATGGTGTACTAAAAAAAACCAAAAGAAGGTTTAGCTGGTTACTTCTTAATTTGTTTACAGCAATCATAGCATCAATAGTGATTGGCTTTTTTCAAGAAGATATTGAAAAAGTTGTAGCACTAGCTGTTTTAATGCCAATAGTGGCATCTATGGGAGGAAATGCTGGAATGCAAACATTAGCAGTAACAATTAGAGCAATTGCAAAACAAGAAATTTCATCTGGAAACTTTTATAAAATTGTTACAAAAGAATTTGTCATTGGTATATTGAACGGAATAATTTTCGCTATTATCTCTGCAGCAGTTGTGCAATTCTGGTTTAAAGAATTAGACTTATCTATTTTAATAGCAGTAGCTATGATCTTAAATATGATCGTGGCAGGTTTATTTGGTATTTTAGTTCCAGTTTCATTAAAGAAATTTAATATTGATCCTGCATTAGCATCAAGTGTTTTCGTTACAACAATAACAGATGTTATTGGCTTCTTATCTTTTCTAGGAATTGGTTCATTTCTTTTCTTAAATTAAAAATTATCAATCAATCTGATATTTCCAATATAAAGTGCGTAAAATAAATTGAATTTTTTATTTCTCGGTTTTTTTAAGGTTTTTAAATCAATAATTTTAATATAGTCAACTTTTTTTGCACCCAGAGATAAAAGTTTATTTTTTATTTTATGATAATTATGTGCATATTTTTTTGAAATCAAACCCTTTTTATAATTTCTTAAAAATTTTATTATTTTTTTAAGCTTATTTATTTCATTATGATTTAATTTATTTAATCTAGAAGAATATGCAATAAAGTGCTTGTTTCTAATAGTTTTACACGGAAAGATTTTAGTATTAATTTTATTTTTTTTGACATGTTTTTTTATTAGAAAAAGTTGTTGATAATCTTTATTACCAAGCAAGATTCTTTTAGGTTCAATTATTTCGATAAATCGATTCACAACGTCAATTACACCTCTAAAATGACCTTTTCTAAATTGTCCACATAATTCATTTGAAAATTTATCTAGGTATATTTTATTCTTTGTTTTAAAATTGTATATATCAGAAAAAGACGGCTTGAATAAATAATCAACTTTAAGTTTTTTTAAGATTTTAAGGTCATTTTTATTATTTTTTGGATATGTATTTAAATCCCTTTTATTGTTAAACTGCTTAGGATTCACAAAGATACTTACAAGTGTTTTTCCTGATTTTTTAAGTGATTTTTTAATAATACTTTCATGACCTTTATGTAAAGCGCCCATTGTTGGGACGTAATTGATATTATTGATTTTCTTTATTTCTTTTTGTAATTTTTTTTTATTTATAAATAATTTCATTTGTAAAATATTTATTTAGCTAGTAAAAGGTTTTAATGGTAAAACAAGCAATCATACCTCTAGCAGGATTAGGTACAAGATTACTGCCACTGTCAAGTGTAATTCCGAAAGAATTGTTACCTATTAATGGTAAACCAAATTTAGAATATATAATGGACGAATGCATTCAAGCTGGTATAAAACAATTTATTTTTGTCGTACCCAAAAATAGATCTAGTGTAAAAAAGTATTTTTTTAATGATAATTTTTATAAAAAAATAATAAAAAAGAAAAAAAATGATAAACGTTTAAAAGAAGTTTACAAAAAAATTAAACTATATCAGAAAATGATTAAATTTGTTTACCAGAACAAGCCTGCGGGAACAGGACATGCTGTTCTACAATGTAAAAAATATTTAAAAGGAACACATTTTTTAATGTTATTAGCAGATGATTTAATCGTTAAAAAGAATTGTTCTAAAGAAATGATTGCTTTACATAAAAGAACCAAAGGTTCAGTGATAGCCACTAGAAAAGTAGAAAAAAAAACTGTATCCCGATGGGGCATTTTAGGATTTAAAAACAAAACAAGAAACTCTTTTATAATTAATGAGGTTATTGAAAAACCTAAATTAAGCGAAGCTCCGTCAAATTATGCCATAATTGGAAGATATATTTTACCAAAAAAAATACTTTCTGTTTTAAAGAATCAAAAAAAAGGAAAGGGTGGAGAAATTCATATTACTGATGCAATAAAGACATTAGTTAAAAAAAATGAAAAATTTTATGGAAATATATTTAAAGGAAAGTATATCGATTGCGGCACTCTTGAGGGCTTTATTAATTCTGGACTTACAATTTCAAAGTATTTATAAAAAATTATTATGAAAATATGCATGATAGGTACTGGATATGTTGGATTGGTTAGTGGAACCTGTTTTGCAGATCTTGGAAATAAAGTTTATTGTGTAGACAAAGATACAACAAAAATTAATAAATTAAAAAATGCTATCTCTCCAATTTATGAGCCTGGTTTAGATGATTTAATAAAAAATAATTTTAGAGCAAAAAGATTAAATTTTACTAATGATTTAGAAAAAGCTGTAAAAGATTCACAAATAATTTTCATTTGCGTTGGAACACCGACTAAAAAGGGTTCAAATTTAGTTGATCTTTCTCAAGTTTATGATGTTGCGAAATCAATATCTAAAAATATAAAAAGTTATAAAATTATAGTTAATAAATCAACAGTACCTGTAACAACAGGAGATCAGGTAGAAAAAATAATTGGAAAAAAAGTAAAGAAATCCCTCTTTGATGTTGTGTCTAATCCAGAATTCTTAAGAGAAGGTGAAGCAATAAGAGATTTCAAATATCCGGATCGTATTGTTATAGGTTCCAATAATAGAAAGATTTTTAAGAAAATGGAACTTTTATATGAACCACTTGTTAAGAAAGGAGCTAAGTTTTTATGTACATCAAGAAAAGGTGCAGAATTAATTAAGTATGCCTCAAATGCCTTTTTAGCAACTAAAATTACTTTTATTAATGAAATTGCAAATTTATGTGAAGCTGCTGGAATTAATGTTGAGGATATTTCTGTTGGAATGGGTTCCGACGACAGAATTGGTAGCAGATTTTTAAGAGCAGGCCCTGCATATGGGGGGTCATGTTTTCCAAAAGATACTAAAGGTTTAGTTTCTATCGGTGATAAGTTTAAAAGCAATCTTTCTATTGTAAAATCAGTGATAAAATCAAACTATAACAGAAAGATTTTACTTACAAAAAAAGTTACAAAAATAATGAATAACAAAATTAAAAATAAAAAAATTTCAGTTTTGGGTGTAACATTTAAAGCAAACACAGATGATATGAGAGAGTCACCTAGCTTAATGCTAATACCTTATTTACTTAAAAAAGGCGCCATTATAAAATATCATGATCCATCTGGACCAAAAAAAGAGTTTAAAAAAAATAAAAATCTTAAATTTGAAAGAACATTAAGTAAAGCATGTATTGGAGCTGATTTAATTATTATCTGCACAGAATGGGATGAATTTAAATCTATAGATTTTAAAAAAATAGTTAAAAAGAATAATTTCAAAGTATATGATATGAGAAATCTTTATAATCCAATTGAATTGAAAAAAAGAAAAATTAAATATTATTCTGTAGGAAGATAAAAATTATACTTCAAATATTCCTTCAACTTCAACAGAAGCACCTAACGGTAGAGAATTTACACTTACAGCTGCACGAGCGTGTTTACCTTTATCTCCAAATATCTGTGAAATTAAATCTGATGCACCATTAATAACTTTTGGTTGATCTATGAAGGAATCAGTTGAATTTACATATCCAGTTATTTTAATACAACTTTTTACCTTATCTAAACTCCCAGTAATTTTCTTTAGTTGTGCCAAAAGATTTAAAGCACAAAGCTTTGCTGATTCCTGTCCCTGTTCTAAATTTAAGTCTTTACCTATTTTTCCTTTTATCAATTTTCCCTCATTACTCAAGGGTAATTGTCCGGAAATATAAACTAAATTTCCAACAATCTTTGATGCTACATAAGCTCCTACAGGATCTGGTGCTTTCGGTAAATTAATATTCAACTTATTTAAATTTTTTTCTGCGCTCATCTCTTTCTCTTTTTTTTATTTTTATCGTACTCTTTTCTTTTTTCAATCAAAATTAAAGCTTCTTCCATTGATATTTCTGCTGGATCTTTATCTTCAGGTATTGTGGCATTTAAAGATTTATATTTAATATATGGACCATACTGTCCTTTCATTATTTTTACAGGTTTTTTATCTTCAGGATGCTCTCCAAGATTTTTTATTTCTGATGAAGACATTCTTCCGGGTTTAGCTTCAGAAATTAATGTTATCGCTCTATTAAGTCCTATTGTAAACAGTTCATCAACACTTTCAATTCTAGCTGATTTATTTGAACATTTTAAATATGGGCCGAATCTTCCGACATTGATAGTTATGTCTTCATTTAAATCCGGATGTTTTCCAATTATTTTAGGTAAAGAGCATAAATATTTAGCTTTTTCTAAATCAACATTTTCAATAGGAAGACCTTTAGGTATTGAGACATTTTTTAAGTTTTCATTTTCTTTTTTCTTTTTTGATTTTTTTACTTTTTTCTGAATTATTTCATTAGACTCTATTTCAAATTGCAAATATGGTCCGAATCTTCCATTTTTAAGAAATATATCTTTACCTAAATCATTTTTACCAATTAATTTTGGTTCTGCTAAATTGACCTGCTGCGATGCCTTTGATTTAGATAATGGCCTTGTAAATTTACAATCAGGATAATTAGAACAACCTATAAAAGCACCTCCTCTGAAACTGTTCTTAAGACTTAATATGCCTGTTTCGCAGAGTTTACACTTTCTATCGATAGTATCGTTATCATCTCTTTCAAATACAAGATCTCCCAAACTTTCATTTAATAAATCTAAAACCTCTCTAGTTCTTTTTTCTTTTACTTCACCAACATTTGAATAAAAATCTTTCCAAAAACCGTCTAAAACTTTTATCCAATCAATTTTACCACTAGTAATTTCATCTAATTGATTTTCTAAATCAGCAGTAAAATTATAATCTACATATTTAGTAAATAATTTTTCAAGAAACGCGGATAATAATTTACCTCTATCAGTTGGGTGAAATCTCTTATTCAATAATTCAACATAATTTCTAGTTGATAAAACTGATATTATACTTGCATAAGTTGATGGACGTCCTATTCCTAATTCTTCCATCTTTTTAACAAGGCTAGCTTCTGAAAATCTTGGTGGCGGGTCTGTAAAATGTTGATCGTCAATTAACTCCTTTATAGATACCTTGTCACCAACTTTTACTTCAGGTAAAATATTTTTAAGATCTTCATCCTTTTCTTCAAATTTATAGACTTTTAAATATCCTTCAAATTTAACAGTAGAACCATTGGCTTTAAAATTAATTTTTTTATTATCAGACTCAATAGTTATACTTTTTCTATCAAATTCAGCAGGGTTCATTTGTGAAGATACGGCTCTATTCCAAATTAGTTCATAAAGTTTAGATTGATCAGTGCTTAAATATTTTTTCATATCAGAAGGTTTTCTTGACACATCTGTTGGTCTAATAGCCTCATGAGCTTCTTGTGCATTTTTTGCTTTTTTCCCAGTATAACTGTTAGGAGTATCTGGAAGATATTCTTTGCCATGTTCTTTGTTTATGAAATTTCTAAAATCAGAAATAGCTTCATTAGAAATTTGTGTTCCATCAGTTCTCATGTATGTAATAAGACCAACTGTATCTCCGTCAACCTCTATTCCCTGGTAAAGTCTTTGAGCAATCTGCATCGTTCTTGAGGCCCCAAAACCAAATTTTCCAGACGCAGTTTGTTGTAATGTTGAAGTTGTAAATGGAGCTAATGGATTTCTTCGATAAACTTTAGAAGATACATCAGTTATTTTATATGTTTCATTTTTAATTTGATTTAATGCTTGTTCCGAGTCAGTTTTTTTTCTAAAAGAAAACTTTTCTATTTTATCTCCAGCAAAAATAGATAGTTTTGATTTAATAAGTTTATCATCGTATTGAAAATTACTAGAAATAGACCAAAATTCCTCTGGTTTAAACAATTCAATTTCATGTTCACGCTCGGTTATTAATCTAAGAGCAACTGATTGAACTCGACCGGCAGATTTTGAACCTGGAAGCTTTGTCCACAAAATAGGTGATATATTGAAACCTACAAGATAGTCTAAAGCTCTTCTTGCCATATATGCGTTTACGAGGAGTGACTCAATTTTTCTAGGATTATTTATTCCATTTGTAACAGCTTTTTTTGTTATTTCATTAAACACAACTCTCTCAACTTTTTTACCTTTCAAAAGTTTTTTGCTTTCAAGAATTTCTCTAACGTGCCAAGCAATTGCTTCACCTTCACGATCAGGGTCCGTAGCTAATATAATTTTATCTGACTCCGCTGCAGCATCAGTTATTTCTTTAACATATTTTTTTGAAAAGGAGTCCAATTCCCACTCCATTTTAAAGTTATTTTCAGGATCAACAGATCCATTTTTAGAAGGAAGGTCTCTAACATGACCATAACTTGCTAAAACTATATAGTTCTTTCCTAAATATTTATTTATTGTTTTTGCTTTTGCAGGACTTTCAACTATTACAAGATTCATTATAATTTATCTTACTGTCAAAAATAATCCTATTTGTCAAATTAAAGTATAATAAGTGTTGATTTTAGAGTTTAATTTTGTCTTCTTTTTTATTTTTCAACCTAACAATATTCTGTCTATGAGTGTATAGAATTATAACAAAAACAATAAATAAAAAGAAATTTAATTCCAAATTATTTTGATAGACAGAAATCAAAAAAATTACTAGAGCAGAAACGATAGAAGATAAAGATGAATATTTTGTTATCAAAACTACTATGATCCAAGTTAAACAAAAAATCAATCCAAGTTTAAATGACATAACAAAAAGTATTCCCAAGTAAGTTGCAATACCTTTACCTCCTTTAAATTTTAACCAAACAGGAAATATATGACCAAGAAATGCCATAAGACCAGACAAATAGATTAAATTTTGAAAATAATAGCTTGTAATAATAATTGGAACTACACCTTTAAAAATGTCTAATAATAAAGTCAAAACTGCAATTAATTTATTTCCAGTTCTAAATACATTAGTTGCACCAATATTTTTTGAACCAATTTTTCTAATATCTTTATTTAAAAATAACTTAGTCACAATCAATCCAAAAGGTATTGACCCTGATATATATGAAAAAATAAATACTAAAAATATTTCAAATGTCACTGTAGATTAAAAACACTCTCTCCTTTAAGGTAGGTCATCAAAACCTTTCCTTGAAGTTTTCTATTTTCTATTGCAGCATTTTTAGATTTGGATTTTAATTTTGAAACATCTACTTTCCAGGGTTGATCAAGATCAAAAATACATAAATCAGCATCAGATCCTTTTTTTAAATTACCTTTATTAATTTTTAATATTTTTGCAGGATTACAGGTAATAGTTTCTATTATTTTTTTTAACGGTAATGAACCGTTGTGATAAAGCTCTAAAGCTAGAGATAGAAGTGTTTCAATACCAATTGATCCTTCAGCTGCCTGTGCAAACGGAAGTCTTTTGCTTTCTTCGTCCTCTGGTTTATGATCAGATACTATCACATCGATCAAACCATCTTTAATCCCTTGAATTAAGGCTTTTCTATCTTCTTCTTTTCTTAAAGGAGGAGAAACTTTCATGAAAGTTTTAAAATCTCCAATATCATTTTCATTCAGAGATAGATTATTTATAGAAACACCAACAGAAAATTTTAGGCCATTTTTTTTATATTTTTTTATTACGTCTACAGATTTTTCAGATGATAATTGTGATATATGGTATCTGCATGGATATTCTTCTAAAAGAGACAAGTCTCTTTCAATAATTATTTTTTCTGCAATATGTGGTATGCCTTTCAAACCAAGTCTTGTAGAAACTTCTCCTTCACTAATACATCTTCCTTTTGAAAGCTCATGATCTTCAGGATGTTGCATTACTAGAATATCCAGATCGGAAGCATAATTCATAATTCTAGACATTATCTCCGAATTCTGAACAGTTTTTGTTGCGTCAGTAAATCCAACTATTCCTTTTTTAGATAATAAACCAAATTCTGTCATAAGTTTTCCATCCATATTTCTAGTCAAAGTCGCTGATGGATAAATATTTATACCCGCTTTATCTCGACCTCTTCTAAGTATAAAGTCAACCATTGAAACATTATCTATTACGGGACTTGTATTAGGCATTGAAACAACTGATGTAACTCCTCCGGACAAAGCAGCATTACTCAAACTTCTAAAATTTTCTTTATATTCAAAACCAGGTTCCCCAATAAAAACTTTCATGTCTATAATTCCTGGTATCAAAACTTTACCTTTTAAATCTATTTTTTCAGTTTTAGCGGGAATATTTTCTTTATTAACACTTTTACCTATAGCCTTTATTTTACCTTTATCATCAACAATCAATCCACCAACTTCATCAAGATTTTGTGATGGATCCATTATTCTTCCGTTAATAAAATATTTTTCTTTCATTATTTACAGTATAATTTTAAGCAGGCCATTCTAACAGCAACTCCTAATTCTACTTGTTCTTTTACTAAACTAACATTTATGTCATCAGCGAGTTTAGTATCTATTTCAACACCTCTGTTCATTGGTCCTGGATGCATTATAAGAGCATCTTTTTTAGCAAGCTTTAATTTATCAGGTGTTAATCCAAAGTATTCATAGTACTCTCTTTTTGAGGGCAAAAAAGATCCTGCCATTCTTTCATTTTGCAATCGAAGCATCATAACAATGTCACAAGCTTTCAAGCCTTCCTTCATATTTGTAAATCCTTTAACTCCAAGTTTGTTAATAGATGTGGGCATTAAAGTTTTTGGAGCAATAACATTAACTTCTGCACCTAACATGTTTAATAAATAAATATTTGACCTAGCTACTCGTGAATGAAGTATATCCCCACAAATAGCAATTTTTAAACCTTCAATTTTCCCTTTCCTATTAATTATTGTTAGCGCATCCAAAAGTGCTTGAGTAGGATGTTCTCTTAATCCATCGCCAGCATTAATTACTGTACAATTAACTTTTTGCGAAAGTAGATTGGGGGCACCAGATTCCTGGTGTCTTACCACAATAATATCAGGGTGCATGGCATTAAGTGACATTGCAGTATCTAATATAGTCTCACCTTTTTTAAGTGACGAATTTCCAACATTCATTGTCATCACATCTGCTCCTAATCTTTTACCAGCTAACTCAAACGAACTTTGGGTTCGGGTAGATGGTTCAAAAAAAAGATTAATTTGAGTTTTTCCTCTTAATAAGTCTAATTTTTTAGACGCACTCCTATTTAACTTTATAAAGTTTTTTGCCTCATTTAAGATCAGATTAGCTTCTTGAACAGATAAGTTTTGGATTCCTAAAAGGTGTTTTTGGATTTTTTTAACAGCTGAAAATTTTTTTATAACCGCCATTAAAATTAACTCTATAGGCCTTTTGTGCTATCATAGCAAGTTATTTATCTTCTTATATAATCTATAGCCCCCTGTAATATGAAAGATGCAGCATTTTGGTCCAATTTTTCAACTCTTTTTGATATATTTATGTCTAAATTACTCGATAAATTGAATGCTCCTTTACTCGATAATCTTTCGTCCCACATACTGACAGGTATTGAAATATTATTTGATAGGTATTTGGCAAAATCTTTTGCTGATTGAGCTGAAGGACCACTAGACCCGTCCATATTAAGTGGGTTTCCAACAATGATTCCTTTAACATCATTTTCAAGAATTATCTCTTTGATCTCGTTTATAAAATTTGAATTATTTTTCTTAAAAATGGTTTTTAAGGGTGTTGAAACAAGTTTATCCTCGTCAGAAATTGCTAATCCAACACGATTTTTACCCGGATCAATACCTAATAATCTTGATTTTTTTCCTACTGATTTTTTAAAATCTTCAATATCTATCATGAATATGTTATATTTTACTTCACTTTCTAATCAAACTAAAACATAGTTTATAGATGTCTAT
>MDTB01143121.1_pt1 | contig 37096 bp, 37 predicted proteins | sample 811161 | NCBI WGS metagenome assembly MDTB01 (sample SAMN05326650, study PRJNA326480) | marine metagenome | isolation source: seawater | place: Mediterranean Sea | collected 2009 | reverse complement strand
TTTTTCGTCAGCAACCTGGTAGGCACCAATATGTTGAGTGATTCCCCCATGTTCTCCCGAAACTACATTGGCACTTCTTAAAGAGTCTAGTAGAGATGTTTTTCCGTGATCTACATGCCCCATGACCGTAACAATTGGCGGACGAGGCTTAAGATTCTGTTGATCTTCTTTTTTATCTTTTTCGAAATTAACTGCAGGTATTTTTTCTAAAACAGGGTTATGTCCAAATTCTTTAACGATATATTCTGCTGTATCTTTATCTATTGTATGATTAATTGTTGCCTTAACACCCATATTTAAGAGAAACTTGATTATTCCAGTGGATTGTTCGGCCATTCTGTTTGATAATTCTTGTATAGTTATTTTTTCAGGAATATTTACGTCTCTTATTACTTTTTTGAATTCTTTTTTAACATCGTCTTTTTTAAATTTTTCTTTTTGTCTTGCTCTTTTGACTGATGCTAAACTTCTTTGTTTAATTTCAAATTCCTCAACATTCATAGCTCTTGAAACAGTAAGTTTATGCTCCCTTTTGCTATCAAAACCTTTTTTTTTGTCCTCTGTTTTTGCTTTAGACTTGGAAGGATCTTTCTTTATAGGATGAATAAATCTTTTAGTGGCTTGTTGTTCCGCATATTTTCTAGAAAAGTTTTTTTTATTTGGCTTTTCAACTGGTTTTACAAAACTTTGTGAAGGTTTTTTAAAAAAATTTCCTTGTGGTTTTTTCTTATAAATATTAAATATTTTTTTCTCAGGTTTTTTTCCAGTTTCTGGGGGTGTTTTTTTTGTAAAACCTCCAGATATTGTAAGTGTTTTTTTTTTATTTTTATCTTTCTCCATTTAAACTAGTCTCCAAAAATAATTTTTCTAGCCCCCATTATCAAGGCATCTGCTTCATCTCTGGACAATGCAAAATCCTCAAGATAACCATTTATTTTTATTCTCTTCCCTTTGATCTCATCGAAACCACCGATGAGCTCATCTGATGATAACTCTGCAAAATCTTTAAGTTTTTTAATATTTTTCTCTCCTAGTACAACCAACATACCTTGTGTCATCCCATCTAAATTAAGCAAAGAGTCTTCAACTCCTAGATCTTTCAATTTCTTTGAGATCTCCAGTTTCTCTTTTTCCAAACTCTCAGCAGCTCTTGAGATAAGTTCTTTTGCAGTTTCTTCTTCTATACCTTCGATCTTATGTAAATCCTCCGGGTTTGATTGGGCAATTTCTTCTACACTTTGAAAATTTTCCGATACAAGAAGTTGACCTAGAGTTTCGTCTACCTCTAAATTTTTAACAAAATTATCTGTTTTTTCTTTAAATTCTATTTGTCTTCTCTCTTAGTCTTCTTTGTCGGTAAGTATATCAATCTCGTAACCTATAAGCTTTGACGCAAGCCTAACATTTTGCCCTCTTCTTCCAATTGCCTTACTAAGATTTTCTTCAGTTAAAATGACTTCTATTCTTTTATTTTGTTCATCAATTAAAACTTTTTGGATTTCTGCTGGCGATAAAGACTCGGCTACCAAAGTCGGGAGGTCTTCTGTCCATTTAATAATATCTATTTTTTCTCCCTGCAGTTCATTAACTACAGTTTGTACCCTGCTTCCTCTCATACCTACACATGCACCGACGGGATCAAGGGATGAGTCTTTTGAATATACTAAAATTTTAGCTCTGCTTCCTGGGTCTCTAGAAACTGATTTTACCTCAATTGTTCCCTCATAAATTTCTGGAACTTCCTGAAAAAATAATTTAGATAGAAATTGGGGATGTGCTCTAGACAAAAATACTTGATGTCCTTTTGCATCCTGTTTGACTTCATAGCATACCGCTTTTACCCTATCTCCATTTTTTAAAATTTCCCTCTGAATAAGCTCTTCTTTTTTTATTATTCCCTCTGCTCTACCTAAATCAACTATCACATTGCTGTATTCCTGCCTCTTAATAACACCGCTTAAAATTTGTCCTTTTTTATCTTTGAAGTCCTCATATTGCCTATTTTTTTCTGCCTCTCTAACTCTTTGAGAGATAACTTGCTTGGCGCTTTGAGCAGCTATTCTTCCAAAATCAACTTGGGGTAACTCTTCATATATTTTATCACCTACTTTTAGAGCTTCCGCACCTTTTTGAGTCGAACTTGCATCTTTAATTGATATTTCTCTTGCGGTATCCTCTACTTTTTCAACAATAGTTAAAACCTTTTGAATTTTAATATTTCCACTTTCTCTGTCTATTTGAGCCTCGATTTCATTATCTGTACCAAATTTGGTGTAGGCTGCTTTTTGAATAGCTGTTTCCATAGAACTTAGTATAAGTTCCTTATCAATTGATTTTTCATTTGCCACAGAGTCAACGACTCTCAATAATTCTTGCTTATCAATACCTCTATTCAACATTAAATTTTCCTTTCGCCTAAAAAAAAATGGGCAAAAGCCCATTTTGGAATTTCTAGGTAATTTGAGTACTTTTTAATTTATAATATTAACTTTTTCAAGAATTACTTTTTAAAAACTTCAGTTTTATCTGTTTTTTCCCATGAAAAACTACCTTTTGAGTCTGGTTTTCTTCCAAAATGACCGTAAGCTGCGGTACATTCATAAATAGGTCTGCTTAAAGAGAGCATTTCTTTAATTCCTCTCGGACTCAAATCAAAATTATCTTTGATTAATTTTTCAACATGCTTTGCTTTTTTTTCATCATTGTCAAACATGTCAACATAAATTGATAGGGGTTTTGACACTCCAATTGCATAAGACAATTGAATTAGACATTTTTTAGCAATTTTTGATGCCACTATGTTTTTTGCAACATATCTTGCTGCATAAGCTGCGGATCTATCAACTTTACTTGGATCTTTTCCAGAAAATGCTCCACCACCGTGCGGAGCAGCACCGCCATAAGTATCAACAATTATTTTTCTTCCTGTAAGACCTGTGTCTCCATCAGGACCGCCAATTATAAATTGACCAGTTGGATTTACATAAAATTCTTCATCTTTTAATTCGGAAAGTAAATTTTTGGGTATTGCTCTCTCTAAATATGGTCTCACGATTTCTTTTACTTTGGACTGATCTACTTCTGGTGAATGCTGGGTAGAAATTACAACTGACGTGACTTTTGTCGGCTTTCCATTTTCGTACTTCATTGTAACTTGACTTTTTGAGTCTGGTTCAAGTTTGTCAGCAACTCCCTTTTTTCTATCTAAAGCCATTAATTCTAATACTTTATGAGAATAATAAATTGGAGCTGGCATTAATACTTCTGTTTCATCGCATGCATAACCAAACATTATACCTTGATCGCCTGCTCCTTCATCTTTATTTCCCTTTGAGTCAACTCCCATCGCAATATCAGCAGATTGAGAATGAAGGTAAACGTCAACATCGCAATTTTTCCAGTGGAAACCTTTTTGTTCGTATCCAATATCTTTTATACAATTACGAACTTTTTCAACTAAATCTTCTTTTTTTATTTCTGGTCCTCTAGTTTCTCCTGCTAAAATTACTTTATTTGTTGTTGTAAGGGTTTCGCAAGCTACTCTTGATTCAGAATCCTTGGACAGATATGTATCAACAACCATATCAGAAATTCTATCACAAACTTTATCTGGATGACCTTCAGATACTGACTCGCTGGTAAAAAAATAGTTATCAGTTTTCATTTTTAATTTTTAAATCTACGTAATACAAAAAATGTGAAGACATATGTAAATAAAAGTAGGTAAAATATCAAACTTTTTTTATATTCTTTTTTAGCAAATTCAAGCAGTGGTAGTTCTATCTCGATGTTACCTGTTTCAACAGGTTCTAAGGCTTTAATTATTTTACCATATGGATCTATAAACGCGCTTTTGCCCTTGTTAGCTGATCTAATAACAAATGTTCTGGATTCTATTGACCTAAAAATTGCTTTAGCAAAATGCTGATGTGGTCCGATACTATCACCAAACCAAGCATCTTCTGAAATATTTACGATAAAATTATATTTATTCATATTATTTTCTATAAGATTAGAAAAAATAATTTCATAACAAATTAATGGAAATAATTTTAAGTTGATTTGATCAAAATTAAATTCCAGTTGTGATTCTTCTTTACCTTTTGAAAATGAGGAATACCCAGGTGTAATCTTTTTCATTCCTAGTTTGTTTAGAAAATTTTCAAAGGGTAAAAACTCACCAAATGGTACTAATTTTCTTTTATCGTATTGCGCAATAATATCAAAATTATGATCAACTAATAACATGCTATTAAAATATTCTTCTTTTCCCTCATAATTTTTTAAAGTATTTGCCCCTAATATTATTAAATGATTTTCGGAAAAATTTTTTTTAAATAAAGACTTAATTTTACTATTTGAAAAATATTGAGTCATATAAGTGCCTTCTGGCCAAATAAAAATAGTTTTTTTATTCTTTACTGGCTCACTAAATCTTATTAATTTTGAAGTTATATCTAATGGATCATTGAATTCTGATAGTTTAAATCCACCGGTTACAATTTTAAAATTAATTTTTTTATTCATATTGTTTACATAATCTTTTTTCGTATTTATTGTGTGGGAACCATAAATATAGTTCGAGAAAATTATCGCTATAAGAGCCGCACATATTATATACCTATTAGTATTTTTTAAAAAAAAGGCTGCTGGAGAAAAGAAAAGAGTGATAAAAATTAAATTTAGAGAAAAAAAACCTAGACTGTTAATTAATTGTAAATTTTCTACTGAGAATGAAAGGCTGTAAACCCATAGATTCCAAGGAAATCCTGTAAGGATTATACTTCTAATAAAATCAGAAAGACCAAAAAGTAAACTGATTAAAAAAATTGATGATATTTTTTCATCTATTAAATATCCAACTAAAACAATTGGTATTGAAAAAAAGAGTGACAAAAAAAGTGGTATTAGAAATAAACCAAAAGGTATAAAAACTCTAAACGATTCATCAAATGTCATGGAATAAATAATCCAATAAAGACCAAAAAAGAAAAAGCTAAAACCAAATGAGGTTCCTAAATAAAATAAATTTTTTACAAAAGGTTTTTTTCTATATACGCTTTTTGACTTTTTTTTAACATAAAGTATTAACCAAAATAGCGCTGGTAAAGATAGAAAATTTATAAAAACAAAGTTAAATGGTTGAAAGCTTAAAACAGATATACATCCTAAAAAAAATGGAAAAATAAATAAAATATAAATTCTTTTATTAAAAAAATTTATCATTTATTTTTATTAATTATGTTCAAAATTTTATTTTCTAGTTTGTTCATTTTATAAAAATCTTTATTTTTATAGTGCTTATGTCCTATTAAATGAAGCAATCCATGTATCCAAAGTTTATTAAATTTTATTAAAAAATCTTTCTTTTTGGACTCTTGGATTTTATAATAATTCAAAATCACGTCACCCAAATAAGTATATTTGTTTATTGCCATTTCTTTCCTTAACTCTTGGCTTGAATATAGGGGAAAAGATAAAATATCTGTAATTTTATTTTTATTTCTAAACTTTTTATTTAAATTTTTTATTTCTTTATTTCCAGCTAAAAGAACAGAAAAAACCACCTTTTTACTTTTTAAGAAAGGTATTGCATTTTTTATTTTGCCAATTTTATTTTTTAGATCCCTCTGAGGATTGACAATGTATTTTTTCCATTTTTTTTCTCGAACGAATACATTAACTTTTATCATCAATTTTTTTTTGATAAGCTTTAACAATTTTGGCAACTAAAGGGTGTCTTGCTACATCATTATGATCAAATTCAACAAACTTAACTTCTTTAACTTCCTCCAAAATTCTTTTTGTTTTAAAAAGACCAGAGTCGTTTTTATTTATTAGATCAATTTGCGAAGGATCTCCATTAACAACCAGTTTTGAGTTTTCACCTATTCTTGTAAGGAACATTTTTATTTGTGTTAATGAAGCGTTTTGAGCTTCATCTAATATTGCAAAAGAATTCTTTAGAGTTCTCCCTCTCATAAATGCTAGTGGTGCAATTTCAATCTCTCCTGTTTCAATTTTTTTTTGAATTTTTTCAAATCCAAATAAATCGTATAATGCATCATAAAGAGGTCTTAAATATGGATCCACTTTGTCTTTCATGTCACCAGGCAAAAAACCTAATCTTTCACCCGCTTCAACCGCTGGCCTAGATAAAATTACTCTTTCAACTTTTTTTTCCATAAGCATTTTTACAGCAACAGATGCTGCTAAATAACTTTTTCCAGTACCTGCAGGTCCTAAAGATATAACGATTTTTTCATTTATTAGCGCATCTAAATATTCAGATTGTTTTTTTGATCTTGGTACAACTGATTTTCTAGGTGTTTTAATTACCTGTCCTAGAGGTCTTATATTGTTTTTATTTTCCTCGTGGGTATTTGACATATTATTTTTTATTGAAGAAATTATATCACCATTTTCAACAGAATTGGTAACGAGATATTTATTAACTAGGTATTTGAAAGAATCAGAAACACTTAAAATTGAGTCTCTATCTCCCTTTACCGTTATCGAATTTCCTCTAAAAAAAAGTTTTGTGTCTGTCAACTTTTCTATTTCTGATAAATTAATGTTAAATTCACCAACAATTGCCATAAGCATTTTATTATTAAAGATTTTTATATTCAGGGTCTCCCTATCTATTTTTTTTATTTGAATTTGTTTATCTAAATTTTTTGCTTCTAACATTACGCGGCTGTCACTTTCTCAGAATTTCTTTTTGATCCAAATAATGAGTGTTTGTTAAAATCTTTAATTTCGACATCTATAATTTTACCTATGTCATGAATACTTGCGTCAAAAATTACCGGTGTAAGCTCTAAAGTTCTTCCGAAGAATCTTGTTTGATTCTTTAACTTATTTTCAACTAAAACCTCTTTAAATTTTCCAATATTTTTTTTGTTTTTTGTTTTTTGAATTTCATCAAGCAAACTTTGTAAGTTTATTAATCTTTTTTTTTGAATTTCTTTATCGGCAGTTTTCAAATTTGAAGCTGGGGTTCCAGGTCGGGCACTATAAATAAAAGAGAATGAATTAACAAAATTAACTTTTTGAACCAATCCAATTGTTTCATTAAAATCTTTTTGCGTTTCTCCTGGGTATCCAACTATAAAGTCACTTGAAAACTCTATCTCAGGAGAAATTTTGCGCATTTTTTCAACAATAGATAAATATTTTTCTTTTGTATATTTACGATTCATTTTTTCTAAAATTTTGTTTGAACCACTTTGTGCCGGCAAATGAAGAAAAGGTACAAGTTTTTTTACATTTTTATAACAATCTATCAAATCGTCTGTCATGTCATTAGGATGAGAAGTTGTATATCTGATTCTTTTGAGTTCTTTAATTTCATTTAATTCTCTTATTAAATTTGATAATTGATAATTTTTATTACTTAATTTATAATTATAGGCATTAACATTTTGTCCTAACAAAACAATTTCTCTCGCCCCATTTGAAACTAATTCTTTTGCCTCGTTTATTATTTCTTTTAGTGATCTCGAATACTCATTTCCTCTTGTATACGGAACTACACAAAAATTACAAAACTTATCACACCCCTCTTGAATTGTTATAAAAGATGAGATTTTAGAATCATTATTTTTTAAAGTATTTAGTTTGTCAAATTTTTCTATTACATCAAATTCCGTAAAATTTGAGATAGAATTTTTCTTATTAATCTCTAATAAAATCTTTGGGATGTTTTGATAAGACTGTGGCCCGATTACAGCATCAATATATTTCTCTCTTTTTAACATCTCATCATTTTCTGCTTGTGCAACACATCCTGTAATCAATACTATTGGTTTTTTTTTGTTTCTGTATTTTTTTTTTAACCTACCTATATCATGGTAAACTTTTTCAGTTGCTTTTTCTCTTATATGACATGTATTTAAGATATAACAATCCGTATTCTCTACAACCTCTGTTTTCTTATAGCCAATCTGTTTTACTAAATCAGATATACGGTTACTATCGTATTCGTTCATCTGACAACCAAAAGTTTTGATAAAGAAATTTTTTTGCAAGTTTCTAATTTTTTTTAATTTTTGATCCGTATAGTTCTAATTTATGGTCAACTAGTTTATATCCTAATTTCTGTGCAGTTTTTTTTTGAAGATCTTCTATTTCTTTGTCGACAAACTCAACTATTTCTCCTGTATTTATATCGATCAAATGGTTATGGTGTTCTTCTGTTGTTGGCTCGTATCTAGATTTACCTTCTTTAAAATCATGCCTAATTAAAATTCCGGACTCTTCAAAAAGTTTTATAGTTCTATAAACAGTAGCAATGCTTATTTTTTTATCAATGGATGTAGCTCTCTTATGGAGTTCATCAACATCTGGGTGATCTTTTGAACCGTATGTCTCTTTAGAATCAGATATGACTTTTGCAATTATTTTTCTTTGCTCGGTAAGCCTCACACCCTTTTCTTTACATTTGTCCTCTATTTTGCTCATCTGATTTTTAGTAATTTAGCCCATGTACACTGGTTTAATCAAATTGTTTTCTATTAAATTTTTTTTAATTAATAATTCGATATTTTTAGGGCTAAAATCCACTAAATTTGTATTTTTATAGCCATAAAGCTTCGTACCAGTTGAGAGATTTATACCTTTTGCCACAGCTAATGAAATTCTAATCCCAGTGAAACTTCCAGGACCAATATTTACAATTACTGAAAAATTCTTATTAAGATTAGCGTTTTTTTCTCTAGTAAATTTTAATATACTATTAACAAGATTATCATTATTTTTGATATTTGTTTGAAATTTTTTAATAAAAAAATTATTATTTAGTCTTAAACCAAGAAAATTATTTTTACCAGTGAAACTAATTATTAAAAAATCTTTAACTATCATTTTATTTACGTTCCTTTTCATACCAAATATTTCCTATTCTCAAATTCAAGATAAAGGAATTATTGCTATAATGTATCATCGTTTTGAGGAAAACAAGTATCCTTCGACAAATATTAAAATAAAAGACTTTAAATCGCATATTAAATTAATCAAAGAGTCTGGATTAGAATTTATTTCACATGAGCAATTTAATGAATATGTAAATAAAAAAAATGAAACTAAAAAAGTAATGTTGACAATTGACGATGGTTTTTCATCATTTTATGAAAATGCTTGGCCAATACTAAAAAAAGAAAAGATACCTTTTATAATATTTGTTAACACTGAAAGCGTTGGTTCTAGGGGTTATATGAGTTGGGATGAATTAAAAGAGATATCTGAATTTGATTTTGTACATATAGGAAACCATAGCCATTCTCATGAGTACTTGGTTGATATGAATGAAGAGGAAATTAGAAATGATTTAAATAAATCAAAAAAACTATTAGATGAAAAACTAAATAATAGAACAAAGCTTTTTGCCTACCCTTTCGGTGAATACAAAAACTCATATAAAAAAATTGTCAAAGAAATGGGTTTTCATTATGGATTTGGACAACATTCGGGAGTGATAGATGTTACAAAAGATAAATTTGAGCTACCAAGGTTCCCAATAAATGAAAAGTATGGTGAAGCCAAAAGATTTCAAAGGTTACTAAAAACAATACCGTTTCAATACAAAAAAATAACCCCAGAAGAAAAATACCTGATACCTGAAAACAATCCGCCAAAAGTAAAAATTATTTTTTATGAGGATGGTCCAAATATAAAAAATATTAATTGTTATTCTAATGAACAGGACAAATGGAGAAAATCAGAGTTAAAATTTATTAATGAAAAAGAGTTAATGGTAGTTTTAGATGGAAAATTCACAACTGAAAGAGGCAGAATAAACTGTTCTTTAAGAGAAAAAACTGGTGAATGGAGATGGTTGGGTATTCAATTTGTAATATCAAATTTATAAGTTTACAAAGTTAATGAATTACTTTTGTTAGCATTCATTAGCTCAGAACTGTCAAAATCTGTTAGCTTGTTTTGTGAAATTATAGATCTTAAAATTTTAACATACTCTTTTCCTGTTGCTGCATAACTTTCAAGATATGTTACTAGGTCAGGCCCTGATATTTTTTTATTTTCTTTTCTTAGTTTAGATCTATTTTCTCTAAATTCTCCATAAGCTTTATGTGTATTCAAATTTTTTTGATATGCGACTATTGAAGATCTTAGCATCGGAAACTTGAGTACTCTATGGTCCGTTCCAGCACCATCTTTAGGTTTAATACCATCCTTACCATAGGTCCATTGTCCAAACATTGCGTTCCCTTCGAGTGCAAACCTTGATGTTCCCCATCCACTTTCTTTTGCTGCTTGAGCGATTACTAAAGAAACGGGCACGATATCCATTCTAATTTTTAGTTCTGTAACATCTTCATTGCTTATCTTATAATCTTCGAATCTTCTTTTTAGCCAACGTTTTTCACCCATTGTGTTGCTTGTTTTTCCTAAAATTTTGAAAAGTTTTTTTCTATTCTCTAAAATTTTATTATTTTCATCTATCACTAATGGCAAAATGATTTTAATAAATGTATTTTTTCTTTTGGTGGTACTTTTTATATTTTTAAGGTCTGGTGGAAGTTTTGAAAGGTATACCGGCTTAACAGTCTCACCTAATCTGATATTTTTCAAATCATACTTAAGATTTTCAAATAAGTTTAAAGTGATTTTAGTATCTAGACTAATCTTATTATCTTCATTTTTGTCCTTAATACTAAAGTTTTTATTGTTTGAGTTTTCAGGAAATAATTTTTTATTATCTTTGTACTCCTTGGCTATATAAGAAAATTTTATTTTACTTGTAACATCTTTAATGTAAGGCCTAACACTTACTAAGCTACCAACAAAAAGGATTAAAGAACAAGTTATCATAACGTTTGTTAAGACTTGTTCTTTGAATTTTATTTCTGCAATCTTTTTTTTGTTATAACTGTGTTCGGGTAATCTAACTTTATTTTTTAATAAAATAAGTTCGATTTGAGAAGTGGTTAATTTTTTATTTGATTTAGCGTAGTTTTTAATTTCTTCTATCTTATAGAGTTTAGAGAGTTCAACTAACTGGTCTCTGTAAGGTATATTTTTTTTCATTTTAAATTGATTCTACCGACTCAACTCCTTCAACATAGTGTTTTAATAAATTTTGAACACCCCTTTTTAAAGTCATTGCAGAGCTTGGGCAGCCTGAACAGCTCCCTCTAAGTTCGACCGTTACCACACCTTTCTCGAAAGAAACAAATTTTATATCTCCACCATCTCTTGCCACTGCAGGTTTTATCTTAGTTTCAAGAACGTCGATGATTTTATCAATAGTATCGTTTTTATCTTTTTTGTAGTTTGGTTTGTTTGTATCTTTGTCTTCCTTGGTAAGAACAGGTTTTTTATTTTTATCGAAATAATCATTTAAATAGGAAATCACTACAGGTTTTATGTTATCCCAGTTTTCTTTATCATTTTTTTTAACACTTAAAAAATTCTCTGAAAGTAAAATTAATTCAACTCCATCAATTTTAAGGACGTTTTTAACTAAAGAATTTTTTGCTTTTTCTAAATCTTTTTTTTGGAACTCGACTGATCCTATTTCAGAAATGATATTCTTTGTTAAGAATTTTAGTGCATTGGGGTTTGGCGTACTTTCTATTTGAATCATAGTTAAATTTATCACAAGCTTAAAAAAAAATACAATTATATTGTCACACAAAACCTACCAGTTTTTTGACTTCTATTAGATTTTTTTCAGCAATAGATCTGGCCTTTTCTGAACCTTCCTTCAGTATTTTAGTCAAAAGTGCTTTGTCTTTTTTAAGTTCGTTTATTTTTTTACCAATTGGACAAATTGTTGAAATTAAAGCATTTGATAATTCATTTTTGAATTTGGAGAAATCTTTACCTTTCATTGACTCCAACGTTTTTTCCAATGTTGAATTATTTAAAAAAGAATAAATATTTAAAAGATTTAATGCTTCTGGTCTATTAGCTAAATCTGATTTTTTTTCCGGTATTAGCAATGAGTCTGTTTTAGCTTTTTTTATTTTTTTTATTATTTCATCTTCTGTATCTATTAAATCTATTCTTGAATAAGCGGAGTCTTCAGATTTGCTCATTTTTTTTTTCCCATCCCTTAGACTCATTACTCTTGAAAGTTTTTTTCCAATCAATGGCTCCGGCAATGGAAAAAAGTTGTCGTTTTTAAAATCATTGTTAAACTTTTGGGCAATATCTCTTGCTAACTCCAAATGCTGTTTTTGGTCATCACCCACTGGGACATGGGTAGCTTTATATAGCAGAATATCTGCGGCCATAAGATTTGGGTATACATAAAGCCCGACGCTGGCGTTTTCTTTATTTGAACCGGCTTTTTCCTTAAATTGAGTCATACGATTTATCCATCCAACTCTTGATACGCAATTAAGTATCCAGGCTAATTCACTGTGACCACTTACTGATGACTGGTTAAAAATAATACTTTTATTTGGGTCGAGGCCACAAGCTAAAAAGCCAGCTAGAGTCTCTAGAATATTTTCTCTTAATTCAATCGGTTCTTTAAAAGTAGTTATTGCGTGTAAATCTACAACACAATAAATACATGACTTTTTTTTCTGCAAGTCCACAAAATTTTTAATTGCTCCCAAATAATTACCTAAATGCAAATTGCCTGTAGGCTGAACACCTGAAAAAACTAACTCTTTATGATTTTTATTCATTTTAATTTGTAACTTTTTAAATTTAGCGCTCCTAAAAGACTTGTTGCTAATAGATATATTCCTGCTGACAAACCTACCACAATTAATAAATAAATTAATTTAAATTTATAAGTGTATTCGAACTTATCCTCAAAATAATCTAAAGTAAAATAAAGGAAAAAAGACATCAAAACTACTGAAAATAAAATTTTTAAAATATTTAATAATATTTCCCTATCAAAATTAATAATTTTTTTTTGGTTTAGAAGATAAAAATAAATTATCACCGCAATCCAAGTAGAAACTGAAGTAGCTATGGGTATAATAATAAATCCATATTTTTTAAATAATGCTATGCTTGCCGTAATATTAATAATCATTGTAATAACAGATATATAAAAAGGAATTTTAGTATTATCCCGAGCAAAATAAAAATTTGATAATACTTTAATTAGTGCAAAAGCTGGAACACCTATGCCAAAATACATCAAAGCTTGTGATGTATAAATTATATCTACGCTGTCAAATGATCCATATCCAAATAAACAGCTCACTATCTCTTTTGATGCAATAAATAATCCGAAAGTAGCAGGTAGAGACAATAGTAGTGATAATTCTACTGATTTATTTTGTAAAATGTTTACTGAGTGTTGATCGTTTATTTTAATACTTTTAGAAAGACTGGGCAAAGCGACTGTTCCTACTGCGATTCCTGCTATCGCTAAATTTATCTGATAAACTCTATCAGCATAATATAAATAGGATACCGCACCTGATTGAAAAGATGCTATTATAGTTCCAATTAGAATATTAATTTGAGTAATACCAGAAGAAAATATGCTTGGAAGAAGTTTTTTAAAAAAATATTTTAATTTTTCATCAATTTTAAATTTCAATTTGATTGATGGAATATAAAATTTTCTTGTAAATAGAAGAAGAATAACCAGCTGTATAATTCCAGCAAGCGTTACTCCAATTGATAAATTTTTAACAAAATTTAAATTGAAGTAAAAAGATATTAATAATGATAAAATTAATACAATATTTAATACTATTGGGGCTGCAGCAGCGGCTGCAAATTTATTGTTCGTGTTTAATATTCCTGATAATAAAGATGAAAGGCTCACAAAAAGTAAGAATGGAAATGTAAATTTTGTTAGCTCCGTAGCTAGACTAAATTTCTCTAGATCATCATAAAAACCAGGGGCTATTATATATACTAAGAAAGGAGTGAATATCTCTACAACTAAAACTAAAATTATCAAAAAAAACAGAAGTAAATTAAAAACTTCATCAGCAAATTTTTTTCCGCTTGTTTCACTTTTCAGCTTTTGTTCAGCGTAGCTTGGAATGAATGCCGCATTAAATGTACCCTCAGAGAATAATCTTCTAAATGTATTTGGGAGCCTAAAAGCCACAAAAAATGCATCTGCATAAATACTTGTTCCCAGAAAAGCGGCAATTAGAATATCTCTTAAATAGCCCAAAACCCTACTTAATAAAGTATAAAAACTGAAAACAGATGTTGAAGATAACAAATTCATAATTAAGCCAAAATTATTAGTGATTTAATATCATTTATATTACATACTTAAAAATTCATGACAAAAAAATCAAAAATTGATCATTACACAGATAAAGAGGCATTAGACTTTCATAATAGAGGAAAGTCAGGCAAAATTGAGATCATTTCATCTAAATCTTTAACTACTAAAAGAGACCTTTCTTTGGCTTATTCCCCAGGAGTTGCAGTACCTGTTAAAGAAATCTCAAAGAATCCTGATGCGGCATACGAATATACAAGCAAAGGAAATTTGGTAGCAGTAATTAGCAACGGATCAGCAATTTTAGGTCTTGGGGATTTGGGGGCACTTGCTTCAAAGCCGGTCATGGAAGGTAAGGCAGTTTTGTTTAAAAGGTTTGCAGATATTGATGCTATTGATATTGAAATAGACAACAGAAATTCTGAAGAAATAATTAAATGTATTCAAAATATTGGAAACAGTTTTGGCGGAATAAATTTAGAAGATATTGCTGCGCCAGATTGTTTTATTATAGAAAGAAAATTAAGAGATACTTTAGATATACCTATTTTTCATGACGACCAGCATGGAACTGCTATTATTACCTCTGCCGCTCTTATAAATGCTTTAGATATTTCTAATAAAAAACCTGGTGACGTAAAAATTGTGATCAATGGTGCGGGAGCTTCTGCGCTAGCGTGCGCAAATCTTTTTAAAAGCATTGGTATTAAAACACAAAATATAGTTATGCTGGACAGAAAGGGCGTTATTTATAAAGGTAGAGATAATATAGATCAATTTAAATCGGCTTACGCAATTGAGACAAAACTTAGAACCCTTAAAGATGCAATGAAAGGGGCTGATATTTTTTTAGGCTTATCAGCAAAAAATGTTCTCGATAAGGAGATGGTAAAGTCTATGGCAAAAAATCCAATTATATTTGCATGCGCCAATCCTGATCCTGAGATAAAACCTGAATTAGTTGAGGAAGTCCGTTCGGATGCGATAGTTGCAACAGGAAGATCCGACTATCCCAATCAAGTCAATAATCTAATTGGCTTTCCGTATATATTTAGAGGAGCTCTTGATGTTAGAGCTAAAGAAATTAATGAAGAAATGAAGATAGCAGCAGCTAAAGCTATTGCGGCTCTCGCAAGAGAAGAAGTTCCGGATGAAGTGGTGAATGCTTATGGAGGTGATAGACCTCACTATGGAAAAGAATATATAATACCTTCAACCTTTGATCCTAGATTGATAAGTAGAATACCTGCTGCAGTCGCTCAAGCAGCAATGAAAAGTGGTGTAGCAAGAAAAAAAATTTCTGACATAGAAAATTATAAAGATCAATTAACTAACAGGCTTGATCCATCTATGAGTGTAATGCAAGGGATTAATTCTCAAGTTAAAAAAAAACCAAAAACTGTTGTTTTTGCCGAAGGTGAAGATGAGAATATGTTAAAAGCTGCTGTTGCATTTAAAAACAGCCGTTTAGGAACACCTATAGTAATTGGAAATGAAAAAAGAGTTAAAGAACAGCTAAAAGAAATTGGATTAGATGAAAACTATAAAATTAAAATTGTTAATTCCACTGATCAAGAAAAAAGGGACCAATATACAAAGAAATTATATTCTAAACTTCAAAGAAAAGGTCTTTTAGAAAGAGACGTAGATAGATTAATTAGGAACGACAGAATTGTTTGGGGATCCTCAATGGTTGATTGTGGTGACGCAGATGCAATGGTGACAGGTAACATAAGGCATTATGCTGCATCGATCGAAAGTTTAAAAAAAGTGGTTGAGGCAAGACCAGGTGAAATCTTGTTTGGATTAAATATGCTTATAACCCCTAAAAAGACTGTATTTATCGCTGATACCCAAGTGAATGATTTTCCATCAGCAGAAAATCTAACTAAAATTGCAATATCTAGTGTGAGAGTTGCCAAGTTATTTGGTTTTGATCCTAAAGTAGCTTTTTTATCTCATTCTACTTTTGGAAAACCTACATCTAGAAACACCAAACATGTAAGGGAGGCAATTGAAATCTTAAGAAAAAAAGAAGTAGATTTTGATTTTGATGGAGAGATGCAACCTGATGTAGCGTTAAATCCTAAATATAAAGAAACTTATCCATTTTCTAAAATAGTAGGTAATGCAAATATTTTAATAATGCCAGCTTTGCATAGCGCAGCGATATCTACAAAATTAATGAGAACTATTGGTGGCGCAAAAACAATTGGTCCTCTTTTAATTGGTTTGGGTCTACCGATAGAAATCGCCCCCTTAAGATCATCTCCAAATGATATATTTAATCTGGCATCTGTAGCGGCCTTCTCATCTGAAGTTATAGATTATAAAAATAAAAAAAATTAATTTTTATTTCTACTTAGTTCTTCTACTAAAATAATACTCGGTATGACCTCTTTTACTCCATAAATTGTTTTGGCCTCTTTAATAACGTCCCTTTTTTCTTGTTCTTCCATTGAAATGCCAAAAATATAAATTTTTCCGTTTATGGTATCAATATTATAATTTGTTGCTTTAATATTTTTTTTAAAAATCAAAACAGTTCTTAGCTGCGTTGTTATAAGTGCATCTTTTGCGGTATTTTTAAAATTGGTTTCTCCCTTAACTGTGATGGCAGTTTTAACTGATCTAGCACCCTTTGTTTCCCAAGCAAGTTTTATAATTTTTAATTTTTCCTCCGGTTCATCAACTTTTCCGGATAAAAAAATATTACCATCAAGAACTTTTGTGTTTATATAAACTAAATATTTTTTTTCAGTTAAAGCCAATCTTGCAGTAAGATTTTTTTGCATTATTGAGTCATCAATTTGCATCCCTACTGTTCGTGGATCATATGCTATACTTACACCAGAACCAAATATTCCAACTGATGAGCTTCCAACACAAGAATTTAAGAAACATATAATGAGAGCAAAGATTAAATATTTTTTCATTTTTTTTTAATTTTTAAACATAATTCATAAACTTTTTTTTTAGGTAGATTGTTTTTCTCTGATATCAGTTTTGCAACATCTTTTAAAGTGTATATCTTTAAATATCTTGATATCTCATTCATCAATTTATTCTGGTTGATGTCTAATTTTTTTGTGAAGTTAAAATTCTTTTTAGATAAAATGATGGTAATTTCTCCTTTTAAATCTTTCTTCAAGCCTTCAAAATTTTCTATACTTTCTCTATAAAAGGTCTCATGGATTTTTGTCATTTCTCTCCCAATAAAAATATCTCTATTAGAAAAGTATTTTTTAAAATATTTTATATAAAAATTTATTTTGACTACAGGTATAAAAAAAACAAGATTGAGATCATATTCCTCCAGAGATTCACAAACCTTTTCTAGTTCCTTTAATTTCTTCGGAAGAAAACCATAAAAAAGATATTTTTCGTCAAATCCTGATACACTCATTGCTGTTGTTATTGCAGAAACTCCTGGGATTGGAAAAATTTTTAAATTTTGTTTTATGCACTCTCTCACTAAAACTAGTCCTGGATCCGACAGCACAGGTGTACCAGCATCAGATATAATGGAAATAATTTTTCCATTTTTAATAAGCTTAATGATTGAATTAAGAATTTTTTTTTCGTTAAATTTATGGTTAGCAACTAACTTTTTTTTTATACCATGGTGATTTAATAGCTTAATGGACCTTCTTGTATCTTCACAAAGAATTTGGTCGGAATTTTTTAATACATTTAAACCTCTTAATGTAATATCTTGTAAGTTGCCTATTGGAGTTGAAACAATGTATAAACCTGGTAAAAAATCACTCATAGTAATATGAAAACTTTAATTAAAATAATTTTATCCTATTTACTTATTTCTTTTAATACTTTTGTTTTCTCGTTGGAAAATAAAAGTGATGATTTTCTTAAAATTGGTGTTTTGGCCCCGTTTTCTGGTGAGTATAAGGATCTAGGTGAAACAGTTTTGTACTCTGTGAATTTAGCTCTACACGATATTGGGGATTCTTCTATAAAGGTTTATCCTAAAGATTCTGGTTCAGATAAAAAAACTATTATTGAATCTTGTGAGGAGTTTAGGAAAGATGGAGTTAAAATTATTATAGGCCCATTAGACTCTAACTACATAAACGAACTTAATGCCTTTAATGACTTAATATTTTTATCACTTTCTAATATAGACTCGAATTTTAAAAATAATGTTATTTTGATGGGTATTAATCTTGAATCTCAACTAAAAGCTATTCAAAAATTTATTGAAAAAAACAATAAAAATAAAACAATAATCTTATATCCTGATAATAAAAATAAATTTTATGTTGAAAAAAGCCTAAACTCTTTAAGTTTTAAAAATAAAAAACTTTTTAAATACAGTCAAGATCCAAAAAAATTGACAGGACAAATAGAAAAATTAACTAATTATAAACAAAGAAAAAGAAACTTAGAAACAAGAATGAAACAGTTGGAAAAATCAGATTTGATCAAAGATAATAATGAGTTGAATGTCTTAAAACAAAAACATACCCTTGGTAAAGTAAATTTTGACTCTGTAGTAATAATTGATTTTGGTAGTGGGCTAAAAAGTATATTAACTTCTCTTGCTTATACCGATGTTTTAGCAAAAGATGTTTTGATAATAGCTGCAAATCAATGGTTTGATAATAGTTTAACGAATGAAAGTTCAATAAAAAATTTTTATTTTCCATCGGTTAATTTAAATAACTTAAAAAAATATAGGAAAAATTTTTATAAATCCTATAACTTCAAACCAAATGATATCACTATACTATCCTACGACTCGGTTGGTCTAGTTTACTATCTTTGGAAGAAAAATATTAAGATAAGTTCTAGTAAAGATTTTAATATAAAAAATCAAATTAAGGGTAAAATTGGAAAGTTCGGCATATCTGGTAATAAAGTAATTCAAGATCTAAATATTTACAGTCTGGATGGTCAAAATTTTGTTAAAAGTAGCTTGTAATTTTTTTTTCTAATTTTTTATAGGCAACGAACCTGTGATCTATCAATAATTTCTCCTTGTAGTCCATTTCTCCGAATGTTTTCGTATGACCGTCTGGAACAAATATAGGATCATAACCAAATCCATTTTTTCCTTTTTTGGGAACTATATTTCCTTTGACAATACCTAATTCAGAAATTTTTTTTCCATTAGGCCACTTAATAGTTAAGGCACAAGTAAATTTCGCACGAGTATCTTTTTTCTTTTTCTTTTTGTTAATTTGATCAACTTTCCTCAAAATTTCTATCATTGCATTATCAAAATTTCCATAATTCTGCGCCCATCTAGCTGAAAAAATACCTGGCATACCATCTAGACAATCTACTGACAAACCAGAGTCATCTGAAATTGTAACTATGTTTCCTTTTTCAGAAAAATAATCAGCTTTTATTTCTGAATTTTCAATAAAAGTTTTTCCATTTTCCTCGGGACTAATAATGCCTAGGTCCTCTGGAGAAATTTTTTCAATTTCATTCGGCAAAAGATCTGCAATCTCTTTAAATTTTCCCTTGTTATTACTTCCAATTAATATTTTTCTAATTTTGTTCATATTCCACTAGAAATTCAATTTTTTGCTACTATATATACAATTATGAGTAATTTAAACGACCAAGATAAAAAAGCTAGTAAAGCATCTGATGAAAAAGGCAATGATGCAAAAAAAGAGGAAAGTATTGAAAGTAAGCTCAAAAATACTGAAGAAAAATTACTTAGATCTCTCGCTGAACTTGAGAATCAAAGAAGTAGATTTGAAAAAGAGATAAAAGAAGCAATTGATTTTGGTGGATTTAATTTTGCTAGAGAAAATTTATCAATACTAGATAATCTTCAAAGAGCTTATGTGTCTATAAAAAATGATCCTGCTTTAAAAGAGAATAAAGATTTAAACAAATTTTTGAAAAATATTGAAATTATAGAAAAAGATTTAGTGTCAATTTTTAAGAAAAATAAAATAGTGAAAATAGAGGCTATGAATAAAAAATTCGATCCCAATTTCCACCAAGCAATGATGGAAGTTGAAGATATTAAAAAAGTACCAGGAACAATTGTTCAAGAAATACAGCCAGGATACATGTTTGGGGAAAGACTACTGAGACCATCAATGGTCGCGGTATCAAAAACAGGAAAAGATGAGCAAAAAGAAGCTAAAATTAAGGATAAAAATGAAAAAAACCCATAAATACAGACTTGCAGAAATAAAAATAACACCCATATACATATTATAATGAGTAGAGTAATTGGAATAGATTTAGGAACTACAAACTCTTGTGTTGCAATAATGGAGGGTAAACAATCCAAAGTTATTGAAAACGCAGAAGGCCAGAGAACTACACCTTCTGTGGTTGCGTTTCTGGAAAAAGAAGAAAGTTTAGTTGGTCAACCTGCTAAAAGACAAGCAGTGACAAATCCAAGTAATACAATTTTTGCGGCCAAAAGATTAATAGGAAGAACTTTTGATGACCAGTCAGTAAAAAAAGATGTTGAAAAAGTTCCTTTTAAAATTGTGAAATCAGATAAAAATGATGCTTGGATTGAAGCAAGAGGAAAAAAATATTCTCCATCGCAAATATCAGCTTTTATTCTTCAAAAAATGAAAGAAACTGCTGAAAAACATTTAGGACAACCAGTTACTAAAGCTGTGATAACTGTGCCAGCATATTTTAATGACGCACAAAGACAAGCAACTAAGGATGCAGGAAAAATTGCAGGCTTGGAAGTTTTGAGAATTATTAACGAACCTACAGCTGCATCTCTCGCATATGGTTTAGATAAAAAAGGTGGAAAAAAAATAGCTGTTTATGATCTTGGCGGCGGTACATTTGATGTTTCAATATTAGAAATCGGAGACGGTGTTTTCGAAGTTAAGTCTACAAACGGGGACACCTTTTTAGGTGGAGAAGATTTTGATGATACTATTGTGGATTATTTGGTTTCAGAATTTAAAAAAGATAACGGAATTGATCTAAAAACAGACAAACTCGCATTACAAAGACTAAAGGAAGCAGCTGAGAAAGCTAAAATAGAGTTGTCTGCAGCTGCACAAACTGAAATTAACCTGCCATTTATTACAGCAGATAAGACGGGGCCTAAACATATCAATCTTAAATTCACTAGAGCTAAACTTGAAGCATTAGTTGAAAATTTAATCGAAAGAACTCTTGAACCATGTAAAATTGCTCTTAAAGACTCTGGATTTTCTGCGGCTGAGATAAATGAAATTGTTCTAGTTGGAGGAATGACTAGGATGCCAAAAATTGTTGAAACTGTTAAAAATTTTTTTGGGAAAGAACCTAATAAAAGTGTCAATCCTGACGAAGTAGTTGCAATGGGAGCAGCGATTCAGGCTGGCGTTTTACAAGGAGATGTAAAAGATGTATTGCTATTAGATGTAACGCCTTTGTCACTGGGTATAGAAACACTTGGTGGAGTTTCCACAAAATTAATTGATAAAAATACAACAATACCAACAAAAAAAAGCCAAGTTTTTTCTACTGCTGAAGATAATCAACCCGCTGTATCCATAAGAGTCCTTCAAGGGGAGAGGGAGATGGCTGCGGACAATAAAATTTTAGGGAACTTTGAACTTGTTGGAATAGCACCTGCGCCAAGAGGTGTTCCTCAAATCGAAGTGACTTTTGATATAGATGCAAACGGTATTGTAAGTGTTTCCGCTAAAGACAAGGGTACAGGTAAAGAACAGAAGATACAAATTCAAGCATCTGGAGGTTTATCAGATGAAGAAATTAAAAAAATGGTCAAAGATGCTGAAGCTAACAAAGAATCTGATAAGAAAAAAAGGGACTCGGTAGATGCAAGGAATCAAGCTGACACTATAATTCATGCTACAGAAAAAAATCTTAAGGAACATGGCTCAAAAATAAGTGAAACTGAAAAAAAAGCAATTGAAACAGGAATTTCAGATTTAAGAAATGCATTGAAAGGGATAGATATTGAAGAGGTAAAGAAAAAAACACAAACCTTAATCCAGGCTTCAATGAAACTAGGAGAGGCAGTTTATAAAAGTCAGCAAAAACCTGATAATAAGACTAATAGCAATAAAGATTCTAAAGATAACAAAGAAAAAGATAATGTTGTTGATGCAGAAGTTGTAGACGGAAAAGAAGATAAAGAAAAAAGAGCCTAAGACTAATACTTGGAGCAGAGCTTCTTATGTCAAAAAGAGATTATTATGAAGTCTTAGGGGTAAATAAATCTGCCAAAAAAGACGAAATCAAAAAAGCTTATAGAAAACTAGCTCTTAAATATCACCCAGACAAAAATAAGGGTGACAAAGCCTCCGAAGAGAAATTTAAAGAAGCAAGCGAAGCTTATCATGTTCTTTCTGATGATAAAAGAAAATCTAGCTATGATCAATTTGGTCATGCAGCATTTCAAGGTGGTGGTGGTCAAGGAGGTTTTGGAAACTTTGATTTTTCATCCTCTTTCTCGGATATTTTTGAAGATGTTTTTGGAGATCTAGGTGGATTTGGTTTTGGTTCATCCAGACAATCCAGAAGGTCAAATAATAGAGGAAGTGATCTAAGATATGATGTTTCCATAGATTTAAATGATGCATTTTTAGGTACCGAAAAGAAAATAAACTATACAACTTATAAAAAATGTAAGACTTGTTCCGGAAGTGGGGCTAAACCAGGTTCAAAACCTTCCGCGTGTAATTACTGTGGTGGTCAAGGCAAAGTAAGATCTAGTCAAGGATTTTTTACTATACAGCAAACTTGTCCTGAGTGTAGTGGAGAGGGAGAAAAGATAACAAACCCCTGTGGTGGCTGTAGTGGGATGGGAAAAACACAATCAAATGAGTCAATTTCAGTAAAAATACCGAAAGGTGTAGATGATGGAACTAGAATTAGATTAGCAGGGAAAGGGGAAGCTGGTAGCAAAGGCGGAGGGAATGGAGATCTATATTTATTCATATCTATTGAACCGCACAGTATTTTTAAAAGATCGGAAGAAAATCTTTATTATGAGTTACCAATTTCTATTGCTGACGCTGCTTTAGGATCCACAGTCGAGGTACCTTCAATTGATGGTGGAAAAACAAAAATCAAAATTCCATCTGGAACCCAAAGCGGAAAACAGTTAAGACTCAGAGGAAAAGGTATGCCAATCTTAAGAAGAAATGTATCAGGAGATCTTTATATCAGGGTTATTACTGAGGTTCCGACATCATTAAATAAAAGACAAAAAGAGCTCCTCGAAGAATTCAAAAAATTGGAGGATGTTAAGTCGAACCCTTTAATTAAAGGTTTCTTTGATAAAGCTAAAAGATTTTGGAAAAAATAAATGAAAAAAATTAATCTAGCTATAACAGGATGTCTTGGAAGAATGGGCCGGCAGCTTATTAAATCATCAAAAAATAATAAAAATTTTAAACTTATTTCTGTTACGGAAAATAAAGTAATTAATAGAAAGTTTTCAGGTTTAAAACCTCAATTAAATTCAATAAATGCATTTAAAAATGTAAATGTAATAATAGATTTTACAGTTCCTAGATGCACCATGGAAGTACTTAAAATTGCTTCTAAATTAAACAAAAAGATAGTTATTGGAACAACGGGTTTTTCAAAAAAAGAGGAAGAAGTAATAAAAAAGTATTCTAGAAAAATACCTATACTTAAAGCAGGAAATATGAGTCTAGGTGTTAATTTACTTGTATATTTGACTGAGATTGCATCAAAATCTTTGGGAGGAAATTTTTTAGGCAAAATTTTTGAGGTACATCATAAGCTTAAAAAAGATCATCCTTCTGGTACTGCCTTAATGCTTGGCAAAGGAATAGCAGCGGGAAGAAATAAAGATTTGAGTAAAATTATAGGAAAAAAATATTTTAATAAAAAATCTTTCCCATACAGTAGAAAAATTAATTTTAATTCTCGTAGGATTGGGAAGGTTATTGGAGAACACGAGGTTGCATTCTCGAGCGGAAAAGAGATAATCACTTTGAATCATGAAGCTTTTGATAGAGCTTTATACTCTGAAGGGGCTTTAACGGCTGCAAAATGGATAATAAATAAAAAACCAGGTTTATACTCAATGAAAAATGTTTTAAATTTTAAATAGATTTAAAACAATGAGTCCAGATAAAAGAGCTAAAATAATATTAAATATTCTTAATAAAGTTTATCCTAAAATTCCCATTCCACTAAAACATAAAAATATATTTACACTATTGGTCTCGGTCGCTTTGTCAGCTCAGACTACAGATGTCAATGTAAATAAGGCAACTAGCAATATATATCCGAAATATTATAAACCAGAACACTTTGTAAAATTGGGTAGAAAAAAAATTGAAAAATTAATAAAGAGTCTTGGTTTTTTTAGAAACAAATCTAAAAGCATATACTTGCTTTCAAAACAATTAATAGAGAAGCACGGTGGCAAAGTACCTAGAAATTTTGAGGATCTTGAAAATTTACAAGGTGTAGGACATAAAACGGCAAGTGTGGTTATGTCCCAGGGATTTGGACATCCTGCTTTTCCTGTGGATACTCATATTCATCGTTTGGCTCAACGATGGGGTCTAACTAATGGAAAAAATGTTATTCAAACTGAAAAAGACTTAAAAAGATTATTTCCTAAAAAACGTTGGAATAAACTACATCTTCAAATAATTTATTATGGAAGAGAATATTGTAGAGCAAGAGAATGTTATGGTCTAACTTGTAAAATCTGTGCTACTTGTTATCCTAACAGAAAAAAACCAGTAAAAACAAAGAAAGCTTAATATGGATATTTTAGGAATAGGAAATGCGATAGTTGATGTTATTTGCAAAGTGGATGAAAACTTTTTAACAAAAAATAAATTAAATAAAAGCACAATGAAATTAGTTGATGAAAGTGAATTCAGAAAACTATTATCTGAATTAAAAATTGAAGAAACAGTTTCGGGTGGATCTGTTGCAAATTCAATTGTTGGCCTCTCTCAATTAGGTGATAAAGCTGGATTTATAGGAAAAATTAATAATGATGACTTAGGTAATAAATATGAAGAGGGTTTAAAAAATGAAAAAGTTAAATATTTTTATAAAAAAAAAGATGAGAGTTTACCTACTGGAACATGTTTGATTTTAATAACACCTGACTCTGAGAGAACGATGTGTACTTTTTTAGGTGTTGCTGGAAAAATTAATGAAGATGATGTTGATATTGAAGCCCTTAAAAATAGCAAAATAACTTTCTTAGAAGGCTATCTTTGGGATGAAGGTGGTCCAAAAAAAGCTTTTGAGAGAGCAATTCAAAATTCAAAAAAAGTTGCAATGTCTTTGTCTGATCAATTCTGCGTTGAAAGACATAAAATGAATTTTCTAGAATTAGTAAAAAAAAAGGTAGATATTACATTTGCAAACGAACAAGAAATAATGTCATTAATTAATACAAAAAGTTTTAATGAAGTAATTAATTTTGGAAAAAAACTTAATAAATTGATTGTTATAACTCGGGGAGAAAAGGGTAGTGTGGTAATTAACAATGACGATGTAATAGAAAGTACTGCTAAAAAAAATTTGAAAATAGTTGATTTAACAGGAGCTGGTGATTTGTTTGCTGCTGGATTTCTTCATGGTTTGATTAATAATTTTAAATTAAAGGACTGCCTTATTAAGGGAACTGAAATGTCATCAAAAATAATACAAAAAATTGGGGCTAGACTTTCTTAAACTTTCTTCTGTTATAACTTCCTTTTCCTTTTTTTGGTTTTACAACTCTTTTATGGTATTTTTTGGAGTGAAGTTCTTTTGCAAAAAGATTTCTTTTTTTCAAAACGAGTAACCCTCTTTTGTGTGCTTAATAAAATCATTGTCATTGAACTGGTTTTTAATTTTTTGTCTGAGTCTATATATGTGCGTTTCAACAGTATGTGTATCGGTATCAGATGAATACTCCCATATATTTTTTAATATATAATCTTTGGTTAAAGGTTTGGATGAGCTATTTAACTCAACAATAAAGTGCATTTCTTTCTCTGTTATTTTTAATGAATTTTCTTTTTTTTTTAAAAATCTTGTATTTTTATCTAACGTATAATTTTTTATCTTTACCAATGAGTTTTGGTCAAATTTAAATTTTTGTGATGCTCCTACAACTAAATGATTAAATTCTGAAATACTTAGAGGTAATCTTATTACATGCTCAAATTTAATTTTTGAATTATTTTTCTCTTTTTGACCCAATATTAATATTTTTGGAATCTTTATACTGTTTAAAAAATTATTTTCTACAGACTTTGTATCTAAAATTAATACCTGATTTTCTAAATTTATAGAATCTGGATCTTTTATTTGACCAATTTCCTTTAAATCAAAACCTAAAAAAGGTTTTAATTCGTCTATTGAATTGCTAAAATTTTTATTACAAGAAAAAGCAGCTTTTATATTGTAATAATTTTTATGCATATGTTTTTGAAAAATAAATTTTTATATATAGGACATTATAAGATAAAATGTGCAATAGGTAAAATGGGGATTTCTAAAAAAAAAATAGAGGGGGATTGTTGTACTCCTTCAGGTAAATTCAATTTTGAAAGACTATTGTATAGAAAAGATCGTATTAAAAATTTAAACGTACATATACCGAAGGTTCAAATAAAAAAAAATTTTGGTTGGTGTGATGATCCAACTTCCAAAAAATATAATGAATTGATAAAGTTACCTTTTAATTATAGCGCTGAAAGACTTTTTTTAAAAAAAAATATTTATGATCTTATACTTGTGATAAATTATAACAGAAAGCCAGTTATTAAAAATAAAGGAAGTGCAATTTTCTTACATTTAGCAAACAAAAAATATTCACATACCAAAGGCTGTCTTGCGGTAAGCAAAAAAGATTTTCTAAATATTTTGCCTTTAATTAAAAGAAAAACTAAATTAATAATAAATTAATTCCCCCTTTTTCCAAAAATAGCGCTACCTACTCTAACGAATGTGCTGCCAAAATTAATCGCTTCTAAATAGTCATTTGACATGCCCATACTAAGTTCACTTAATCCCAATTTTTTATTTAACTCTAGTGCCTTTTTAAAATAACTAATAGGATTTGCATCAAAAGGTGGAAAACACATGAGGCCTACAACATTTAATTTAATTTTTTTTGAACAGTACTCAAAGAAGGGTAAAACATCAGTAGTTGAAATGCCTGATTTTTGACTTTCATCTGCAAAATTAACTTGAATAAAATAATTTAATTTTTTTCCGGTTTGGTTTTCATTTTTTATTAATTCATTTGCAAGCCTAATACTATCTAATGAGTGTATATAATCAAAAACTAGTACTGCTTTTTTTACTTTATTTGTTTGAAGCCTTCCGAGCATATGAAGTTTAATGTCTTTGCGTGTGCTTTTTAATGTCATCCATTTTTTTTCAGCTTCTTGAACTTTATTCTCTCCATAATGAATATGTCCATTTTGAATTAAGGGCTGAATATATTCAATGGGATAAGTTTTACTAACAGCAATTAACGAAGGAGCGTTTTTGATATTTTTTGATTTAAGTCGAATATCAGCTTGAACTTTATTAAAATTTTCTAATACAATGCTCATAAATGTTTATAAATAAAAATAAATACTACATTTATATTGATAATTTAAGTTCAATTAATTTTAATTTTATTAAAATAGGAGAAAAACTTAACTTTATATATAGAAATAGTGCAAAAAAAGAGAATTTAAGTAAATTAATTAGATTTATTAAAATTTGTAAAAAAAAGAGAATAAAGTTTTTTATTTCAAATAATTTATCTTTGGCTATAAAAACAAAAGCCAGTGGTATTTATTTATCATCTCATAACAACCAATTAGTAAAAAAAGAATATAGAGAAACAAAAAAGTTTGAAATTATAGGTTCGGCTCATAATTTTAAAGAAATAAACCTTAAATTAAAACAAGGTTGTGAAAAGGTTGTGTTATCTAGACTTTTTAAAACAAACTATAAAAATAAAACATCCTACCTAGGAATAACAAAATTTAATCTTATCATAAGAAATTATCGAAATTCATTTGTTGCTTTAGGTGGAATAAGATCGACTAATTTAATGAAAGTCAAAATGCTCAGATGTGATGGAATTGCTTTGCTTTCAGAGCCAAAAAAAAAGCCGGCGATAATACGCCGGCTTTTTTAAATAAGTTTTAAAGATCCTTAAAACGCAATTGACATCGCGAAATTAGTTTCTTTTAGCTTGTTTCCAGTTGTATATTGGAAGTTATCATATTCCTCTGTAGATACTGAGAACGTCGCACCAGCAACTGTGTAAGCTGCTTGTATTGACGATACATCCATATCAACATCAGAAGATGAAGTTTCAAATTCTTTTGAAGATTCGATATCTTCGTAAGAAATAGACAAAGCATCATTAACGTTAAAAGCAACTGACATCATTGTGTTGTCATATGCTTCAGCTTCGTTAGTAGTGTTTGTTGCTAAGCTAGTTGATTTGAAAGACTTACCAAGACCAACAGAGAATGAACCAATATCATAAGTACCGTAGTACGCTCCGCCTTCTTCAGACTGAGCTGCAGATGGATCATCTGGATCGTAGTAAGAAGCTCCTATTTCTAGGCCTTCCATTGGAGTCATGCTAATTGCATATTCCATAGCGTCTTCAGCACCAGCGTCTAATGTACCACCCGCGTTACTTGAAGCAGCAGAGTTTGCACCTGTGCTTGGAGCGTATTGTACAGAAGCTGATATGTCTAAAGGTAGACCACTTGGAGTAGTGTATCTAATTGTATTCATAGTACCTGTATCTCCAGAGTCTGTGTAACCACCAGTAGCAGCAACAGATCCACTGTTACCGTTATCAACTGATGCGCCATATACTGACTGCATACTTGAGAAATTTTTCGCAATTCCACCGTCAGATATATTCCATTTTACTGAGCCTAATCCGCCCATGCCTAGAGTAATCGAACCATCATCTTGAGTAGTGTCGCCATCGATATCGATGTTCATAGCCCATGTGTAACCATTGTCTAATTCGCCACTAGCTGTAAGTGAAAACTCGTTCGCCATACCCATTCCTTTACCAGCTGACTGATCAGTTGGGCTACCGTCTACAGATAAAATTGTATAAGTAGCTTTAGCTGAACCGCTAACTGCTAATTCGCCAGCGTTTGCATTTGCAAATACAAAAGCTGATGCAAGGATTGAAAAAGCTAATTTTTTTAGTGTTTTCATTTTTCTTCCTTTGTTATTGTTAATTAAATTAAACATTTAACTTAATGAGTATTTTTATTCCAAAACACCCCTCAAAATCCTTAAAAAAACCCTAATTTACTCATTTTTCTTAATTTTGTGATATATTTACCACATTTAAAAAACTGTTGTAAAATGGCCCTAAATATCTATTTTCTATCAAAAGTTGTTCTTAAAATACTATAAATTTTATAAGTACTAAACTTCTGCTATTAAGGAGGTATAACTAAGTAATTAATTACATAAATTATGAGAATTCATCAAATTTTTCTATCGTTTTTTGTTCTGCTTATACTGCTTAATTCTTGTGGGGGTTGGAATCCACAGTCATCAAGGGACCAGCCTGTGAGCGGTCCAGAAAGAGCTAGAAAAAATGTTGAAGAAGGAAAGGGAGTTTCTTTAAAAGGCTTTGTCGGGGGCAGAGATGGAAAAACAAATTATGAATTCAGCACATCTAACCCGATGTGGAGGGCTGCTTTTGATGTGATTGATTTTATGCCACTTACTACTGTTGATTATTCTGGAGGTACGATAATAACAGATTGGTACTCGGACGATAGAGCTCCGAATGAGTCCCTGAAATTCACAATACGTTTTTTATCAAGCGAGATTAGAGCTGATAGTGTTAAAGTAATTATACATAGAAAAATTTGTGGTCAGAAAGAAAATTGTACCATAAAAAAAATATCATCAAAATTAGAAGGGGAAATAAGAACTGCTATTGTAAAAAAAGCGGCATTAATGGATAAGATGTCTGAAAAAGAAAGTAAAACAAAAGATAAGAATAAAAAGAAAAAAAAAGGTTGGTTTGGACTCGGCGGTGAATCTGCTAAAGAGATAGCTGAAAAAGATAAATTCAAAACAAAATCAGACTCAGGAAAAAAATAGATTTCAATTTTTAATTTAATGGAGCCGATTAATATTCAAAATATAGATAAAAAGTGGCAAGATTTTTGGTTATCAAATCATAATTTATTAAAAAATGGCACTAATAAAGATAAAAAATTTTATTGCTTAGAAATGTTCCCTTACCCATCTGGAAAAATCCACATGGGTCATGTCAGAAATTATGCAATAGGTGACGTCATAGCCAGATATAAAGCAATGAACGGTTTTAATGTACTTCATCCAATGGGTTGGGATTCGTTTGGTATGCCTGCAGAGAATGCTGCGAGAGAAAACAAATTAAATCCAAAAGAATGGACAAAAAAAAATATAGCAACCATGAAAAGGCAACTTCAATCTCTTGGGTTATCTATTGATTGGTCTTTAGAACTTTCAACTTGTGATGAAGAATATTACAAGCATCAACAAGAATTATTTATCGATTTTTTTAATAAAGGTTTAGTTATAAGGAAAGAAACCTATGTTAACTGGGACCCAGTTGATCAAACCGTTTTAGCAAATGAGCAAGTTATAAATGGCAGGGGTTGGAGATCGAACGCTATTGTTGAAAGAAAAAAATTATCACAGTGGTTTTTTAATATCTCTAAGTTTTCAAATGAATTATTGGAAGATCTTGATAAACTTTCAGAATGGCCAGAAAAAGTAAAATTAATGCAAAAAAACTGGATAGGGAAGTCCGTTGGATGTGAAATAGATTTTAATATTGAGGAAACAAAAAAAAGTGTTAAAATTTTTACAACTAGGCCAGATACTATATTTGGCGCCACTTTTTTAGCTGTTTCTATGGACCACCCTCTATGTAAAGGTCTAGAGAAGCAAAAAAACTTCGAAGACTTTAAAAAAAAATCTTCGCAAGTTGGGACTACTGAGGAAGCAATAGCTAATGCAGAAAAAATAGGATTTGATACGGGTCTCAAGGCTTCGCATCCATTTATAAAAAATAAAAAGTTACCTATATTTGTTGCGAACTTCATATTGATGGATTATGGAACGGGGGCAATTTTTGGTTGCCCTGCTCACGACCAAAGAGATTATGATTTTGCAACCAAATATAACCTTGAAATAATTCCTGTAGTTAAAAACAAAGATAAAAATCAAGTCAAAGAAGCATTTACTGGCGATGGCAAAATTATTAATTCTGATTTTTTAAATGATTTGAATGTAGACCAAGCAAAAAAAAAAATAATAGAAGAAATTGAACGAAAAAAAATTGGAAATAAAAAAATATCTTTCAGACTAAAAGATTGGGGTATATCAAGACAAAGATATTGGGGATGTCCGATTCCTATGATTTATTTAAAAGATGGGAGTGTGGTTCCAGTAGATAAAAGTGAACTTCCTATTAAACTTCCAGAAAACGTTGACTTGAATTCCAAAGGGAATCCGTTAGAAAATCATTCGACTTGGAAAAAAACTAAATATAAAAAAACAGGTGAGGCAGCTATTAGAGAAACGGATACTTTAGACACTTTTGTGGACTCGTCATGGTATTTTATAAGATTCTGCTCTCCTCGGCTAAAAGACAGACCATTTGATGAAAAATCCTTTAGCTATTGGATGCCCGTTGACCAATATATTGGAGGTGTTGAACATGCAATTTTACATCTTTTATATTCAAGATTTTTTATGAGAGCTATTCAGCTAAATGATAAAAATATCAAAATTAAAGAACCTTTTAAAGGACTTTTTACACAGGGAATGGTTTGTCATGAAACTTATAAAAATGAAAAAGGTGATTGGGTAAGTCCTGAAGAGATCAAAAAATTAGATAAATCAAAAATTAAAATTGGCCCTCCTGAGGCTATGTCAAAGTCTAAAAAAAATGTAGTTGATCCAGAGAGTATGATAAAAATTTATGGAGCAGACGCCATTAGATGGTTTATGCTTTCGGATAGTCCGCCTGATAGAGATATTCAATGGTCAAATGAAGGTGTTGTTGGTGCTTATAAATTTGTTCAAAAGCTTTGGAATATAAATAATAAAATTATTAATAGAAAAGACACGAATGTTTCCTCGTCGGACGAAAAGAAGTTTCTATCAAGATTCAATAAATATGTTTTCAAAATCTCTAACTTAATTGAAAAATTTCAACTTAATGTAGCTGTTGCAAATTTCTACGAAATTACACACCTAATTAATGAGGCCATTTCCAGAAAAATAAGCTCAAAGTGCCTGAGAGAAACCCAAATTAAAATAATGAGAATTATGACTCCATTTATCCCTCATATAGCCTCCGAATGTCTTTCCAAGCTGGAGGGTAAAAAATTTAACTCAAAAATTGAATGGCCGTCAGTTGATAAATCTCTTTTAGAAGAAAATGAGGTTACTATAGTCATTCAAATAAATGGTAAAAAAAGGGGGCTTTTACAAGTAAAAAAAGATATTGAAGAAAAAGAAGCAGTTTTAAAAGCAAAAGGCATTGATAATATTAAGAAAAATTTGTCGAATAAAAAAGTTACAAAGAATATATTTGTTAAAAATAAAGTTATTAATTTTATTATTTCATGAAAAACATAAATTTTAAAAAAATATTTTATTGTTTAATTTTTTTGATTTTGCTTAGTAACTGTAATTATAAGCCTTTAATTAATAACAATCAGCTTAGCAATCTAAAATTCAAAAATATTCAAACAAGTGGTGACAAAAGAATTGTTCAGATGGTTGTAAACAAACTAAATACATCGAAAGATGAAACCGGAAACCTAAATTTATCAATTAATGGGGAAAAAAAAATAGATGTATCAAATAAAGCTACTACTGGTAAGATTTTGGAATACAGTATAAACCTCACCTACAATATTGAGGTGGAAGATAAAAAAATAAGAAAAATAATTTTTTCGAAAACAATTTCAAAAACAAGAACATTCAAAGCATCTAGTAATTATTCTGGTACAATAGACAGTGAGAAGAAAATTATTGACAATATATCTAGTGCTGTGGCAAAGCAAATAATAAGGGAATTAAGTATAAGTTTAAGAAATGATATTTAAAAGTTATATTTTGGAAAAAAATATTTCATTGCTTGACAGTGTGTCAGCAACATTGATTTATGGTGAGAATTTAGGCTTAAAAGATGATTTAAAAAGTTTAATTAAATCACATAATAAAAATTTTGAATCAGTATCTTTACATCTAAATGATATAATTAAAAATCCAGATTTGATTGATGAGCAAGTTTTAAATACATCTTTATTTAACAGTAAAAAAATTATTATTGTTAATGATTTTTCCGAAAAATTAAAAAAAAGGGTAATTAACATCACTCAGAAATTAAGTGAAGATATAAAAATGTTCATTTTTGCGGAAAACTTGGACAAAAAATCTGAAACACGCTCCCACTTCGAAAAAGAAAAAAATTTAGGTATTGTGCCCTGCTATAAAGATAATGAAAGAACACTATCGGTTTATTTGAATGAAAAACTAAAAGGTTATCAAGGAGTAACTCAAGATTTAATAAATCTTATAATTAAGAATTCTGACTCTGACCGAAAGATTTTAAACCATGAAATTGAAAAAATAAAAGGATTATTTGCAGATAAAAAAATTTTAAAGAATAAAGTTATCGATTTAATTAATAACCCTCTCAATATTGATTTTGATAATCTAAAAGACTCTTGTTTAGAGGCAAATAAAAAAGAGCTAAACAGAAGCTTAGGAAACGCATTAATTCAAAATGAAAAAATATATTTCTACATGGGTAGTTTAAATAACAGAATTCAAAAACTAATGATCTTAAATAAATTATTAGAGAAAAACCAAGACGTAGAACTTGCAATAAACTCAATGAAACCAAAAATTTTTTGGAAAGATGTGCCTATTTATAAGAAACAATTGAAAATTTGGAATTTTAGCAAACTAGAAAAGGCCAATAACATAATATTTAAAACTGAAATGTTAATAAAAACAAAACTAAATTCATTAAGCGATATATTAATAAAAAAAATGTTAATAGAGCTTTGCGACCTAGCTTCGACTACTTCTTGAGTAGTTTAGAAATCAGCTCAAACTGATCTAAGGATTTATATTTTATAATAATTTTTCCTGAATTATTTTTTTTGTTTAAAATCTCAACACTTAATCCTAGTTTGCTTTCAAGTTCATTTCTTACAAACGAAATGTTTGGATCGTCAAGTCGATCTTGTTTGTTAAACTTACTTTTTCTAACTAAGGTCTCTACTTCTCTTGCTGCAAACTTCTTTTTAGCTATATTTTCTGCGACTTCTGAAGCATTTGGCATTCCTATTAGCGGACGTGCCTGACCAGCATTTAACTTCCCTTCTTCAATTAGCCCTATAACATCTTCAGGCAATGTTAATAATCTTAACGTGTTGCTAATATGACTTCTGCTTTTCGACATAAGTTTTGAAATCTTTTCATGATCGTAGCCAAATTCTTTTGTTAATCTTTGATAACCTTTAGCTTCTTCAATAATGTTTAAATCTTGTCTTTGAACATTCTCAACAATAGCAATTTCTAAACTTTTCTGGTCGTCAATGTTTAGAATGACAACAGGAACTTCGTTCAAGCCAGCTTTTTGAGCTGCTAACCATCTTCTTTCACCAGCAACAATTTCAAATTTTCCGGGTTCGTATTTGTTGGGCCTCACAGCTATTGGCTGTATAATACCATTTTCTTTTATTGATAATGACAGCTCCTTTAACTTCTCTTCTTCAAAAATGGTTCTTGGTTGATACTTGTTTCGTTCTAAATCAGATATCGCAATTTTGTTAGTTTGCAATGGTTTTGTGCTTGAGGCTTTCTCAATATCTCCAAATAAAGCTGATAACCCTCTTCCTAATCCTTTTTTAGCTGGGTTCATGCTGCACTTCCTATACTTTGATTATTTTGATTAATAAATTCTTCTGCCAACTTCATATATGATTTGCTGCCAGAACAGTTTTTGTCATAAATTAAACATGGCATTCCATGCGATGGTGCTTCGGATAATCTAACATTTCGAGGAACCACAGTTTTATAAACTTTTTCTTTAAAATGCTTTCTAGCCTCAACATCCACCTGTGAAGATAGCTTGTTTCTTTTATCAAACATGGTGAGAAGAACACCTCTAATATCAAGTTTTGGGTTAAGATTAATCTTAATCCTTTCGATTGTTTTTATAAGTTGCGTTATTCCTTCAAGAGCAAAAAACTCTGTTTGAAGAGGTATTAATAGCTCATCAGCGGAGACTAATGACATAACTGTTAAAAGGCTTAAAGATGGTGGACAGTCTATAAAAATATTATCATACTTATTAAAAAATGAACCTGTTTCTTTATTCAAAATCTCTTTTAATAAAAATGCTCTGTTGGCTTCATTTGCAGTCTCAACCTCTAAACCGGATAAGTTCACATTTGATCCTATAAGATCCAAACCTTGCACACTACTTTCCTGTATAGCACCTTGGGCTGATGTCTTGCCTATTAGAACGTTGTAGATGCTTTTGTCCTCATTGTTGTTTGACTTCCCCAAACCAGTCGTCGCATTACCTTGAGGGTCCAGATCAACTACTAAGATTTTTTTTCCTTTTTTTGTTAATGCTGTTGCTAGATTTATAACAGTCGTAGTTTTCCCGACTCCACCTTTTTGATTTATTACTGATATTATTGATCCAGCCACAATTTATTTTGTAGCATCTACTAAAAGTATTTTTGAATCACTCTCAGTAATGCTAGGTACTAACTTATACTTAAAAATCATACCCTTTGAAGCTTTATTTAATTCATCCTGTGCACTCTTTCCCATCATGATAATCATTTTATGAGATCTTTTTACAGTTTCACGTGAAATTTTAAGCATTTCTGGCAATTTTTTAAATGCCCTGCAAACTATATAATCAGTATCTAAAATATGAGATTGATAATCATTATCATATATATATGAGTTTTTTAGGCTAAATTTTTCTATGATGGTTTTAATGAAATTAACTTTAACTTTTGATTTTTCGTAAAGTTTCACGTGAAACGTGAGAACATCGCTATAAAAAATCGATAGTATAATTCCAGGAAAGCCGGCTCCCGTGCCTAAATCAGATAGGCTGCTAAAATTTTTATGGTCTATATACTTTGTAAGCTGGGCAGAATCTAGAACGTGTCTATTCCAAATATCTTTTTCTGAGTTTCTAGATATTAAGTTATATTTTTTATTATAATTTAAGACTTCCTTTACAAATAATTCTACGAGCTTTAGTTTTTTATCGTTAAAGTTAAGACTTTTAGCCAAAACTAGCTTTGATTTTGCTTTAGATTCGTCAGAAAACATGGGGATTCTAGGCTGGGACCCTGTGTTTAGTCTTTTTTATAGCTCCTAATAAAATTATTGCTGCAGCTGGGGTCACCCCATCTATCCTTAAAGCTTGTCCTAGGGTCTTTGGTCTTATTAATTTCAATTTTGACTTAACTTCATTAGAAAGTCCACTGAAAGAATCATAATCAATTTCATTAGGTATCAATAGACTTTCATCTTTTTTGAAAGTTCTGATGTCATTTTCTTGTTTGTTTAGATAACCGGAATAATGGGCATTTATTTCAACCTGGTTATCAATAAAGTGTCCATAATGGGGTATATCAGCCCAAATATTTCTTAGGTGGTTTAAATGTACATTTTTCATACCTAAAATTTCTAAACCGGATCTTTTAACTCCATCCATTGCGATTTTAATAGAATGTTTCGCAGCAGCGTTTGGTGTCATAGATTTTTTTGACAAAGATGACACCAGGCTATTTATTTTTTTTTGTTTATCATTAAATAATTTTTGTCTTATAGATTTCACTAAATTTAATTTTATACCAATGGGCGTAAGCCTTTGATCAGCGTTATCTG
>MDTB01187392.1_pt1 | contig 37113 bp, 35 predicted proteins | sample 811161 | NCBI WGS metagenome assembly MDTB01 (sample SAMN05326650, study PRJNA326480) | marine metagenome | isolation source: seawater | place: Mediterranean Sea | collected 2009 | reverse complement strand
ATAATTAAAGATGTTTGCCCGGGTGGTGGAATTGGTAGACACAAGGGACTTAAAATCCCTCGAAGGAAACTTCGTGCCGGTTCGAGTCCGGCCCCGGGCACCATTATGTGTTTTAAGTGCTTCATAAAATGAAACCAGTCAAAAAAGAAAAAAAGAAAACTATCTGGGTTCTTGTTTATACAAAGGCAAAAGAGGAAAAAAAAGCTAACGAAAATCTCCAAAACCAAGGTTTTAAAACCTTTTTACCTTTGATAGCTCATACTAACAAAAGCAGTAAATTTAAATCACTGGTACCAGTCTTCCCTAGATATCTTTTTGCTCAAATTAATTTAGAGACAGATAATTGGACATCTATTAAGTCTAGCTATGGTGTCAGTCATATCGTTATGTTCTCTGAAAAATTTACTTCTATCTCACACAACATTATTAAATTAATTCAAAATAAACTCGATGAATCGGGTATCTATAAAGAAGACATTTCAATAGTTGACTATCAAAAGGGAGATTCGGTTTCCATCAAAGAGGGAACTTTTGCAGGGATAGATGCAATATTCTTATCTAAGAAACCGAAAGATAGAGTAAGATTATTGTTAAAACTAATAAACACAAGCATCGTCGCAGAAATCCCAACATCTAATATAAAAAATAAAGAGGTTGTAAAGAATTTTAAATTATAATCAAGGCTAAAAGGGTATTGATAAAATCATCTACAATAATGGAAATAAAACATGGAAAATAATCTTCAGAGTGAATCCCCATATGATGATGAAATAGACTTTAAGGAATTGTTTGGTATTTTGAGGAATGGAAGTAGAAAAATTATAGCCATTACAACTGCTTTTGCCTTTCTTTCTATTATTTATGCGTTATCAACTCCAAATCAATATAAAGCAGAAACTTTAATTGCTCCGGCACAGTCCGATAACTCCGACCTCACAGGAGCTTTGGGCTCTTTGGGTGGTCTTGCTTCTTTGGCCGGGGTTAGTGTAAGCAACGAAAGCAGTGAATCTAATAATGCTCAAGAGATTATGCAATCTTGGAGCTTTATCGAAGATTTTATTGCTGAAAATAACATTGCCGTTGAGGTTTATGCTGCAACAGGGTGGGATAGAGGGTCTAACGAATTACAAATTGATGATGACCTATATGATAGCGCAACTAAAACATGGTTGGTTGAAAACGATAATTCAGGTGAGATTGGTCCGCCTAGTAGTTGGAAGCTATTCGACTCTTTCTCTCAACGATTACAAGTTTCAGAAGACGTAAAGACAGGCCTGGTAACTTTATCCATCGAGTATTATTCACCACAGATAGCTAAACAGTGGTTGGATATGTATGTAGAAGCCATTAATGCGCATATGCAGGAACGTCAAGTGGAGAGAGTCACTAATAATATTAATTATCTGCAAGCACAGATCGAGCAGACCTCTATTACTGAAATGCGAGAGGTTTTTTATAAGATTATTGAAGAGCAGACAAAAAATAAGATGTTGGCTGAGGCCAGTCCAGATTATGTTTTTGTGACGGTAAGCCCAAGTATGGTGCCAGAGCAAAAATCGCAACCTCGACGTGCCTTAATCTGTATCTTAGGTACTCTGCTTGGCGGGATGTTATCAGCGCTCTTAGTGTTAGTGATGCACTATGCCAGAAAGTCTAATTAAGTCTTTTTAATAGTTTAATTTAGGTCATGCCGGGTCTTATGTACTCGGTAATTCTGGTTTACATTACTTGATCATGCAAGCAACTTGATTCCCTCAGAAGTTATTTATAGCTTGGGTATGTTTATTTGAATATGCGCTTTACGGTGTGATGCTCGTGAGGTAAGGTAAAACCCTTTTCAACAGAAAGCTAGCTAAAAATACAGCGCCTTAAACTTGTAATTCTATTTCCTTATGCTATCTTGTTCATTAGATGAACAGGCTTGGAGCTTTAGCTTGCCCGTTATATAGCTTTTAAGGGATCTGTTTTTGCAGAGCCCTGCGGTAGCCTGCTTGAACTAATACACTTCACATTCTATTTTAACATTATGACCAATCAAGAACTCGAATATCGCGCGCTCAAAATACTTGAGAAAAAGCCAGACCTGACACAACGACAATTAGCTAAGGAGTTAGGCGTTAGCTTGGGTAAAACACACTATTTGGTCAAATCTTTAATTGATGTGGGTTGGGTTAAGCTCGAAAATTTTCAGCGCTCAGATAATAAGTGGGGTTACTCATATTTATTAACTCCTATGGGTATCGTTGAGAAGGCGGGTATAACTGCACGTTTTTTGGTGAGAAAGCAGCGAGAGCATGCCCAGCTTCAAGAAGAAATTGCACAGTTACAAGAAGAAGTAAAACAACAGCAAGATATTAAATAATAAGTAAGTTTTAATTTTGACAAAGAAAATAAAAATCACCGTAGTGGGCTCTGGTTATGTGGGTATGTCACTAGCGGTCCTGCTTGCCCAACATAATGATGTCACAATACTTGATATAGATCTCGAGCGAGTAGAGAAGATAAATAATAAGGAATCCACAGTTGCAGATGCAGAAATTGAGGAGTTTCTTTCTAAGAAAGCATTAAGCTTAGCTGCAACCATGAATGATGAGATGGCTTATAAGGAATCAAGTTTCGTGATTGTCGCAACCCCAACTAATTATGATCCAGAGACCAATCGCTTTGATACTAGTTCGGTTGATAGTGTAGTTAAAAATGCTCTGGAGTTAAACTCGGATGCGTTAGTGGTTATAAAGTCTACTGTTCCGATCGGTCATACTAAATCCCTTCAAGAGAAGTTCCACACCAATCGTGTTATTTTTTCGCCAGAATTTTTGCGTGAAGGCCAGGCGCTTAAGGATAATTTGTATCCGTCTCGAATTGTTGTGGGCGGTGAGATAGAGAAAGCCTCTCAGTTTGCCAAGCTTCTGATTGAGGGTGCAGAAAAAGAAGACATCAAGACCTTGTTTATAGGATCCTCAGAGGCTGAGGCCTTAAAATTGTTCTCTAACAACTATCTTGCGATGAGAGTAGCTTTCTTTAATGAACTAGATTCTTACGCACTGGGCAATAATTTAGACACTAAAAGTATTATAGATGGTATGTGCCTTGACGAACGAATAGGGGGAGGCTATAACAATCCATCTTTTGGATACGGAGGCTACTGCCTGCCCAAGGATACTAAGCAACTGCTGGCTAATTATAATCAGGTTCCGCAAAACATTATTCAAGCTATAGTCTGGTCTAATGCTACGCGCAAAGACTTTATTGCTTATGAGATTTTAAAACAAAGCCCTAAGGTGGTTGGGTTTTATAGGCTGATTATGAAGGAAGGAAGTGATAATTTTAGGTCATCTGCTATTAAAGGCATTATAAAGAGAATTAAAGAAGCAGGGGTTGAAATTATAATCTATGAGCCCGCACTAAATGAAGAGACCTTTAATGGTTCTCGTGTTATAAGTAACCTAGATGATTTTAAATCTAAGTCCAATATTGTTGTAGCCAATAGAATGAGCGACAGCTTGGTTGATATTAAAAGTCGTGTTTTTACTCGCGACGTCTTCGGTGATAACTAGTGCAAGTTTACAATTTCATTAATTTCAAGGATTAAAAGATTATGACTATTTGTGCTGTGATATTAGCAGGTGGGTCAGGTACGAGGCTATGGCCTTTATCAAGGGCTAAGCATCCCAAACAGTTTCTGAAGGTTTGTGGCGACAGTACGATGTTGCAATCTACGGTTAAACGCTTAGATGGGTTGGATATTCAGTCTACTGTTACGATCTGTAATGAGGAACATAGGTTTTTTGTCGCAGAGCAGCTTCGTGAAATTGATAGACTTGGTTCCATTATTTTAGAGCCAGTAGGACGAAATACTGCACCCGCTGTAGCTCTTGCAGCGCTTATGTCTAAAGAAGATCCATTATTACTCATACTTTCAGCCGATCATCTCATTCAAAATGAAGCTGCTTTTAGAGAGGCGATTATGAAAGCTACTCCTTTAGCTGAGGCTGGAAAGTTAGTGACATTTGGTATTGTCCCAGATGGGCCGAATACTGGTTATGGATACATCAAGAAGGGTTTAGCTAAAACTGTTGGTTTTGTTGTTGATAGTTTTGTTGAAAAACCATCAATAGCTTTGGCTACCGAGTATGTAAGTTCAGGAGAATATTGTTGGAATAGTGGCATTTTCCTTATTAAGGCGAGCCGCTATATAGAGGAACTCAAGAAGTTTCGACAGGATATTTTTGAAGTCTGTGAAGCCTCAGTTGAGGGTGCGAAAATTGATTTAGATTTTTTGCGTATTAATCAAGAAAGATTTAGTCTTTGTCCGAGTGAGTCAATCGATTATGCCGTGATGGAAAAAACGTCTGATGCTGTGGTGGTTCCAATGGATGTAGGTTGGAGTGATATAGGGTCTTGGACGTCGTTGTGGGACATTAGCGATAAAGATGAAAATGGTAATGCTATTCGCGGCGACGTGCTGCTTCATGAATCAAGCAGCACATATGTCAGAACTGATGATGGTCTAGTCGCTGCTGTTGGCGTAAAAGACTTAGTTATCATTTCTACTAAGGATGTCACCGTTGTTGCTCACAAAGACTGTGCGCAAGACGTAAAGATAGTTGCTGATAAGTTAAGAAAAAACTCTCGTAGTGAGTGGGACATCCATCGGGAAGTCTATCGACCTTGGGGAAAATATGATTCTATCGATAATGGTGATAGATATCAGGTAAAGCGTATCACTGTAAATCCTGGTGCAAAACTAAGCGTGCAAATGCATCATCATAGAGCTGAACATTGGATTGTCGTATCAGGAACGGCCAAAGTTACCAATGGCGAAAAAATATTTTTATTATCAGAAAATGAATCAACATATATTCCTACAGGTGTTGTTCATGCCCTTGAAAATCCTGGGAAAGTTCCTTTAGAGCTAATAGAGGTTCAGTCGGGATCTTATTTAGGTGAAGATGATATTGTCCGCTTTGAAGATAAATATGGTCGTTCTGTTGATCCCGAAATTACTTAAGTAATTTCTGATGATTGGGGAGAGTTTTTTTATGGAAGGTGTTGCAAGTTGAAGTATTCAAACAAAAAAATATTAGTCACTGGTGGCGCTGGATTTGTTGGATCTCATTTGTGCCGCAGGCTAGTTAATGAAGGAAACTATGTGATTGCAGTAGATAATTTCTTTACTGGTCAGCACAAAAATTTAGCTGATCTTGTTGGTAATCTTAATTTTGAGATAATAAGGCATGATATTAGCTTCCCTCTCTTAATCGAAGTAGATGAAATTTATAATCTAGCATGTCCAGCTTCACCTGTTCATTATCAGCACGATTCAATTCAGACCACTAAGACTAGTGTTATGGGTGCCATCAATATGTTGGGCCTAGCAAAAAGACTAAATGCAAAGATATTTCAGGCTTCTACCAGTGAAGTTTACGGCGATCCACAGGTGCATCCGCAACCTGAGGGCTACTGGGGTCACGTAAACCCTATAGGTTTAAGATCTTGTTATGATGAAGGTAAACGTTGTGCTGAGTCTTTATTTTTTAGTTATTACCGTGAGCATCAATTGAAGATCAAAGTCGGTCGTATTTTTAATACCTATGGGCCAAGTATGCACCCTAATGATGGCCGTGTTGTTTCAAATTTCATCATGCAAGCACTGCTGGGAAAGCCCATTACTCTTTATGGTGATGGGTCACAAACTAGATCTTTTTGTTATGTGGACGATTTGGTCGAGGTGATTACCAGGTTAATGTGCTCGTCCGATGATTGTGTAGGCCCCATAAATATAGGTAATCCAAATGAGTTTACTATAAAAGAGCTAGCAACTTTGGTCCTAGAGGTCACAGAGTCAAAATCAGAGTTAATATATAAGCCACTTCCAAGCGATGATCCATTGCAAAGACAGCCAGACATATCTGAAGCTAAAAATACATTGGGCTGGGAGCCTCAAATTCAGTTAATTGAGGGACTCAAGCTTACCATTCCTTACTTTGCGAATCTAATTCGTTAGTTTGTTTCATTTATGAAGGTAAATTAAGGTGAAAATACTAATAACAGGAGGTGCAGGTTTTATTGGTTCTGCATTAATTCGTTATTTGGTTAATGATACTGACCACTCTATTCTTAACCTAGATAAGTTAACATATGCTGGTAATATGGAGTCACTGGTAGAGGTTGAATCTAGTACCCGATATCGAACTGTCGTTGGAGATATTGCTGATGCTAGCTTGGTTTCAGAACTTCTTGCCGATTTTCAGCCAGATGCAATAATGCATTTAGCGGCTGAATCTCATGTTGATCGTTCGATAGACTCTCCAAGTGATTTTATTCAGACAAATATTATCGGTACGTTGGTCCTGTTGGAGGCGACCAGATATTACTTGGAGCAACAGCCGAAGGGGGAAAAAGCTAATTTTAGATTTCATCACATATCTACAGATGAAGTATTTGGTTCACTTGGTGTAAATGGGTACTTTCAAGAAACAACAGCATACGATCCAAGCTCTCCATATTCTGCATCGAAGGCATCTTCGGATCATCTAGTACGTGCATGGCATAGAACCTATGGTTTGCCTGTTGTGATCACTAATTGTTCAAATAACTATGGGCCTTTTCAGTTTCCTGAAAAATTGATTCCACTAATGATCGAAAATGCAATCAATGGGAATCCGCTGCCGGTATACGGGGATGGTAGTCAGATTCGCGATTGGCTGTATGTAGACGACCATGTTCGTGCATTACTTTGTGTTGTTATCAATGGAAGTGTTGGTGAAACATATAATATCGGTGGTAATAATGAGTGGACGAACTTAAAAGTAGTTGAAAAAATATGTGAATTACTTGATGAGCTTGTTCCTAGAGATTCTGCTCCTGGTAATGGCTATAAAGATCTAATTTCTTTTGTTGATGATCGACCAGGGCATGATCAGCGCTATGCTATTGATTCAACAAAAATTTCCAAAGAGCTTGACTGGTCCCCACAGGAGTCATTCGATAGTGGCTTAAGAAAGACAGTAGATTGGTATTTATCTAACAGACTATGGTCCACACGTGTTGCAGATGGTAGCTATCAGCAAGACCGGTTGGGGTTAATATCTAAAGTGATTAAAAAATGAAGGGGATAATTCTGGCGGGTGGAACTGGTAGTAGGCTGTATCCGTTAACTCAGGTGACGTCAAAGCAACTACTTCCGATTCATGATAAGCCGATGATCTACTACCCATTAAGTATCTTGATGTTGGCAGGGATCAGAGAGATATTGATCATTTCTACTCCTCGCGATTTACCACAATTTAAGGAGCTTCTTGGCAATGGCAGTCAATGGGGCCTTCAGTTTGAGTATCTTGTGCAAGAAAAGCCAGAAGGAATTGCGCAAGCGTTTATCGTTGGTGAGAAATTTATTGATGGTAGTTCTTGTGCCCTAATTTTAGGGGATAACCTATTTTTTGGTCATGATCTTAGGGATACTCTTACTCGAATTGGATCCCAATCTCTTGGTGCAACTATATTCTCATGCAGGGTTAGTAATCCAGAAGATTATGGAGTGGTCGAATTCGATGAAGATGGAACGGTATTGTCACTTGAGGAGAAGCCAACTAACCCAAAGTCAAATTACGCCGTCACCGGACTTTATTTTTACGACAATCAAGTTGTGGAGATTGCTAAAAGTATTTCGCCATCATCGCGTGGTGAACTTGAGATAACTTCAATTAATGAGTATTACTTAAAGCAAGGTCAGTTAAATATGGAAATATTTCGCCGCGGCATGGCATGGCTTGATACAGGGTCGCATGAAGCACTTTTAGAAGCAGGACATTTTATTCATACTATTGAGAAACGACAGGGACTTAAGGTTGGCTGTCCAGAAGAAATCTCATGGAGACAAGGTTGGATTGACAATGACCAGCTTAAAATCTTGTCCGCTGCTCTGTACAAAACCGCCTATGGGGAATATTTAGGTGATCTACTTCTAGGTGATGCCGTTGATAAATCTATTAAAAGAGAGAAAATATGAAAGCTGTAATTCTAGCAGGTGGTCTTGGTACAAGATTAAGTGAAGAAACTAGCCTGAAGCCCAAACCAATGGTTGAAATAGGAAATTATCCTATTCTCTGGCATATTATGAAAATATACTCTTCTCATGGAATAAACGACTTTATTATTTGTTGTGGTTACAAAGGATATGTTATCAAAGAGTATTTTAAGAACTATTTGCTTGGTTCATCCGATGTAACTTTTGACTTTACTAAGGATACATACGAAATACATGATCATAAGGCTGAGCCATGGAAGATTACTCTTGTTGATACGGGAGAGCAGACTCTAACAGGAGGCAGATTGAAGAGAATTGAGGATTACGTTAAAGATGAGGAAGAATTTTGCTTCACTTATGGTGATGGTGTTAGTGATGTTAATATTACTAAACTTATAGAGTTCCACAGATTGCATGGTAAATCAGCAACTTTAACCGCAACACGACCTCAGGGACGATTTGGCGCTATTGATATAGCTAAGGATGGAGTTATTAACAGTTTCAACGAAAAAAGTGATGGAGATGGCGCTTGGATTAATGGTGGCTTCTTTGTGTTGAAACCTTGCGTTATTGACAGGATTGAATCAGATAAGACGACCTGGGAGCTCGAGCCATTAACTAGTTTAGCCATTGATGGACAATTGATGGCTTTTAAGCATGAAGGTTTTTGGCAGCCTATGGATACTTTGTATGAAAAAAACTATTTAAATCAACTATGGACAAATGGAGAGGCGTTGTGGAAAACTTGGGATTAAACCCAAAATTTTGGGAAAAGAAATCAGTTTTTCTGACGGGCCATACTGGATTCAAGGGTGGTTGGATGGCTCACTGGCTATCAGAGCTCGGATCAAATGTTTATGGATATGGCCTTGCGCCACCATCGGAACCAAGTTTCTTTAAAGAAACTAATTTGCGAGAGAGATTGGCGGGATCAACGATCGGTGATATCAGAGATTTGCACCAAATGTCTAATGCAATCAAGCAGTCGAAGGCGGACATAGTTATTCACATGGCGGCTCAACCGTTAGTGAGGGAGTCTTATAATACGCCTACTGAAACCTTTGCAACAAATCTTATGGGGACAGTTAACCTTCTTGAAGCCGTCAGATATGCAGACAATGTTAAAGCTATTGTCAGTATTACGACCGATAAATGTTATAAAAATATGGAGTGGCTGTGGCCTTACCGAGAAACTGATACCTTAGGTGGGCATGATCCATATTCTGCAAGTAAAGCTTGTGCTGAGCTTGCGGTGGCCTCATATCGAAGCTCATTCTTGACGGAGAATAAAATTCACGTAGCTAGTGCACGTGCAGGTAATGTAATCGGAGGTGGAGACTGGGCGGCCGATCGTTTGATCCCAGATTTTCTTCGAGCAATTGATGCTGGCGAAACTTTAAATATTCGCTTCCCTAACGCTTTGCGACCTTGGCAACACGTTTTAGAGCCAGTACTCGGTTACTTAATGCTGGCCGAAAGACTCTATGAGAAGAAGGGATTGTTTGCTGATGCTTGGAACTTTGGTCCGAATGACGAGGATATGAAATCGGTCGGATGGATTGTGGGCCAGCTTTGCTCTCATATTCCTGAGGCTAGCTGGAGAAACGAAACAAAACAACAACTCCATGAAGCGGTGCTGCTAAAACTTGACAATTCTAAAGCAAAAGTTGATCTCGGTTGGTCTCCTCGTTGGAGTATTGAAACTGCGTTGATCAAAACTGTTGAGTGGCATCAAGCTTGGAAAGAAAAAGAAGATCTGGATAGACTTACAACTATGCAGATTGCAGATTTTCAAGGTACCCATAACTAAGCGTTAACAATGAAAAAAGCTATTATCACGGGTGCTTCAGGTTTAATAGGAAGATCTCTAGCTAAATACTTAACTTCAATTAATATTGATGTACTTTGCTTGGGCCGACAAGATTGGGATTCAAAACATGCTCGTGATTATTTTGGTAAAGGAATTGTATATATGCAATTGGAAATGCAAAATATCTCACTCTTGTCGGACAAAATTAATGACCTAAATTGGGAAGTTGGTAATGATTGTGTATTTTATAACTTTGCATGGGGTGGAATTAAAGGTCTAACTGATGGAAGTTTTGAAGATCAGTTACGAAATGCAATTTCATCTTCCTTAGCTATAAAAGCAGCAAAAGAAATAGGTTGTTTAAAATTTATCAATTCTGGAACTCTTGAAGAGACCTATGCCCAATCAAATATTGCCAATGGCTCACCATATTCTTCGTCGCAAGAAAACTATGCAGTTGCTAAATTGGCATGTAGAGACATGTGTTCAATGATCGCTTACCTAGAAAAAATTGACTATATACATACTCGATTGTCTGCTCCAATATCGCCTGATCTTACAGCTGGAGGGTTCATTTCAAGTACATTGAGAAAAATTAGAAATAAAGAAAATTATGAGCCAGCAAAAAATAATCAATTGTATGATGTAATTTCTACTGCTGATGTTGCGGATGCCTACCATCTAATTGGCTTACACGGCAAAAATAAAGCCGACTATTTTATTGGGACGGGTAACCCTACTAAGCTCAATGATTATTTCATGAATTTTAGTAATGCTAATTTAGGAATACCAGTTGAGGAGAAATCCTATTCTTCTTCTGACAACTTATCGTTTTTCAGCACTAAATTACTTAACTCGGACACAGGTTTTGTTGCAAAGACTAATAAATTCAATTTGACAGAAGCAAACTAAGTCATATGAAAAAAGCAATAGTAACTGGGGCTACAGGATTTATTGGCGCCGCATTCGTAAAGTATCTTACTGATAAAGGAATTGATGTCGTAGCACTAGGAAGGAAGTCTCTAGCGGAGGTAAAGATTAGTCGAAGAGAAAAACTGACTGCCGCTAAATACATTAATCTAGATCTGAGAGAAATAACAAGTCTTCATAAAAGGCTCAACGAAATTTCTTGGGATGTTGGCTCGGAGTGCGTTTTTTTTAATCTTGCATGGGGCGGTGTAACTGGTCTTTCAGATCTTAATATTGAAGCTCAGATGCAAAATGTGAGCTGGTCAGTAAATGCCCTCGAGGAATCAGTCGCAATTGGTTGCAGCCGTTTTGTTCAAGTTGGAACCATGGAAGAAGCTTTCACACACAAATACTTATCGCTGGATCATCACAAAAATAATGAATACAACAGACATGTAATATATTCGGTCGCTAAAATAGCAGCAAAGAACGCACTAGCTCTAAAGGCCTCTAATTTAAACATCGACTATATTTATGTGCTTCACTCACACGTTATGGGTGAAGATGATGACAAAGATTCTTTTTTACAAGTAACACTTCAAAAGTTTGTTAATGGAGATGATTTAATTTTTTCATCTGGAGAACAGATCTTTGATGTTATCTCTTTAGAAGATTGTGCCCTGGGATATTACCTAATTTGTGAGAAAGGTATTTCAGGTCAGGAATATTGGGTTGGATCAGGTGATCCGCGCAGACTTAGAGAATATGTGGAGAGAATGTATCGCCTTTTTCCATCAACAAAAGAGATGCAATTTGGAAAACTACCTTACAACGATATCGTGCTCAGCAAAGGTGATTTTTCAATTGAGAATTTAGCAAAGCATACTGGATATAAGCCAGCTATGTCTTACGAACAAACTGTTAAAAAACTTTATCAAACTTTATTTAATTAACTTAGGAGAAATAGCAGATGGCAAATCTTATTTCAGAGCGTGGAGTCTCAATTTGTAGAGCATGTGATTCCGAAAATCTTGTGAGTATATTAGACCTCGGAGACCAACCTCTTCCTGCAGAGTATGGATTGAATGCGAAAGATGTACTTGATAGATTTCCACTACATTTAAGAATTTGCCAGGACTGTGGTTTAGGTCAATTAGGTGAATATGTTCTACCGGATCGAATATTTCATAACACTTATCCTTACTTATCTTCTGCAAGTCAGTACTGGGTCAGTCATGCGAAGCAATTTGCTGGTGAGATGACCGATAAGCTCTCTCTAGACAAGAGTAGTCTAGTGATTGAACTTGGAAGTAATGACGGTTATTTACTGTCTCAATTCCAAAAATTAGGAGTATCAGTATTAGGGGTGGAGCCGCCAGAGAATACTGCAGAACTTGCTAGACAGGCTGGAGTTCCAACTATATCCAAATTTTTTGGAGAGAAATTAGCAACTGATATCTTAGCCGAATATGGACACCCTAAATTAATAGTCGTAAATAACGTTTATGCACATGTTCCAGATCAGCAAGACTTTACGCGAGGTATGGCAGTGCTTGCTGACGAATCAACCATCATTACTATTGAGAATCCCTCATTTGATATCCTGCTTAATAAAGCGCTTTTTGACACAATATATCATGAGCATTACTCCTACTTGACTGCTCATTCTGTAGATGCAGTGGCTAAAAAATGTGGTTTGAATTTATTCCATGTAGAACGGTTAGCAACTCATGGTGGTTCGAATAGATATCATTTGAGCCAATCTTTACAGCCTGATGAGACTGTTGCAAATGTGTTGATTGACGAAAAGAATTCAGGATTATTTTCAGAAGATAAATGGAAAGAGTTTTCCTTTGCTTCAGAGAAGGCTATTGGAGGCCTTAGGCAATGGTTTGAAGATCAAAAAGAAGTAGGTAATGTAGTTGTAGGGTATGGTGCGGCGCATAAAGGAAATACATTTTTAAATGCGGTTGGAGAAGCATCAAAGACTCTTGAGTATGTTGTTGACGCAAGTTATGAGAAGCAAGGCAAATTTCTTCCGGGATCTCAAGTCCCTGTACTTTCTCCCGAGAAACTGAACTCAATAAATCCAACTGATGTTCTTATATTACCTTGGAATATCGCTGAGGAGCTGAAATTAAAAATTAAGTCTCTTGCACCTCGTGCAAGGATTTGGGTTGCTCAGCCATCAATGATAAAACTTAACTAAAAGGACAAATTATGAAACTAGAATCTACCCCCATTGCCGATCTTTTTGTTCTTCATCGACCATTAAGAATAGATGATCGTGGCTCTTTTTCTCGATTATTTGGTGAGGATGATATTGCGGCCGCAGGAAGACCAACGAATGCAGTTCATGTAAATACGTCTACATCGAACCAGGTAGGAACCTTGCGCGGAATTCACTTTCAATACCCACCTTTTTCAGAGGCCAAGGTTGTGGCCTGTACATCCGGTGCAATTTGGGACGTTGGTATAGATTTGCGTCCAGATTCGCCGACTAAATATCACTGGTTTGGTGAGGTACTTACTCCTGATAATGGTAAGAGCTTGATTGTCCCTGAAGGTTTTGGTCATGCATTCATTACTCTCGAGCCCAATACGACAGCGGTTTATGTTATTTCTTCAGTATATGCTCTTGATCATGAGTCGGGCCTTCGTTTCGATGATCCTATGCTGAAAATTGATTGGCCAATAGAGCCCTCAGTGGTTTCAGAAAAAGATAAAAGTTGGGGTTTGCTAGAAGATCGCTTTGACGAAATAGATAAGAAATTTTTAGTTGAAGAGTAGTATAGACCAAGGAGATATATATTTATGTCAAGTAAGATTCCTTATTCACTGCCATCAATCACTCAAACAGAAGTTGCGTATGCAACTGATGCTGCTGAAAATGGTTGGGGTCCAAAGTGTTATGAATATATTAATCGGTTTGAACTGCTGTTCGCCGAGCATTTAGGTGTAAAACATGCTATCGCTACATCGAGTTGCACTGGGGCGTTACATATGGGACTCGCAGCAATTGGAGTTGGGCCAGGTGATGAAGTGATTATGGGTGATACAAACTGGGTTGCATCTGCAGCTCCGGTGACTCACCTTGGAGCTGATCCAATTTTTGTTGATGCTGATGAAAAATCTTGGTGTATTAATCCAGAAATGATTGAAGCAGCAATAACAGAAAAAACTAAAGCAATCATGGCTGTTCACATTTATGGCAATTTGTGCGATTTAAATACACTACTGAATATTGGTGAGAAATATAATATTCCAGTTATTGAGGACTCTGCCGAAGCCATAGGTTCAAGTTATTTTGGAAGGAAAGCTGGTTCGATAGGACTTTTTGGTGCTTTTTCTTTTCATGGAACTAAGACGATTTCTTGTGGTGAGGGTGGGATGTTTGTCACAAATAATACAGAGTTATATGATAAAGTCTTGACGCTAAGCAATCATGGGCGTAGTGGTAAATCTACCAAACAGTTCTGGCCCGATGCGCTTGGCTTCAAATATAAAATGTCAAACTTACAAGCCGCTGTGGGATGTGCTCAGATAGAGCGCGTAGAGGAATTAATTGAAAGAAAAAGAGAGATATATCTTTATTACAAGACAAAACTTGAGCAATATGAGGGTGTGTTTTTAAATCCCGAACCATCTGGAACTGTCAATGGTGCATGGATGCCCTCGGTCATGTTTGCAGCGGAGCTTGGTATTTCACAGAGTGAAATATTGACTTCATTCGTTGAAGCAGGTATCGATGCTAGGGTAATTTTTTGGCCACTATCTTCAACAGGGCTCTTTAAAGAGTCAAGTGTCAATAATCAAATTTCATACGAAATTACTGAAAGGTCAATTAATCTGCCGAGCTATCATGACATGACATATAAAGATCAAGATTATGTCATTGATGTGGTTGAGAATGCTATTAGTGTTTTGAATACGTAAATGATTGATCTTTATTTCATAATTGGAAGCTACTCATGAAGCCTTTGCTCTCAATCGTTATTCCAACTAAAAATCGTCAAATTTATGCTATCGAAGCGATCGCCTCTGTGGTGCGGGCCGACGGAGGAGAAAGGAAAATGGAAGCTGTTGTGCAGGACTGCAGTGATACATCGCTCCTGGCATCCATGATCGCAACAAGGTTTCCTGACACTAGTTTAATTAATTATCAGCATGATAATAAAACAATAAGTATGGAAGATAATTGGGATAAAGCTTTTTCAAGAGCTTCCGGTACATATGTTTGTGGAATTGGTGACGATGATGTGATTCTGTCAAATATCCTTAGCTGCCTCGAGTTGATGAAGTCTGAAAAGATAGATTGCCTTCGTCAACCGATGGCAACTTATTTTTGGGCAGACTCTGGAGTTAGGTCTTTCAATGATCAGATACTTACCTATCCAAAAAACTGTCTACCTGAAATAAAATCAATCAATTTGGACGAAATGTATGAACGCAAGGTCAGGTCTTGTGGCTTCGGATACACTGAAGACATTGCGGGGGTTTATCACACAATTATAGAAAACGATATTTTACTAAAACATAAAAGAAAGTGTGGTCGAATCATCGGTGGCCCATCTCCAGATGCATACACTGCCTTCGCATTTTCCGCCTACGCTAGAAATCTAGCTGTATATGGAGTTCCATTCTCCATCTATGGAATATGTCCAGATAGCAATGCTTCGCGAAATGTTTATCGGAAGTGGACAAAAGAGCTAATCAATGAACTTGGCGACAAAAGAGATGAATCTACACCTGATTGTTTACCAGACCTGCAGACAAGTGAAATCTCAATTACTGAGTCTTTAATATACGCTTTGAGAGATACTAAAGAAGATGGGCGACTAGCCGACATGGATTTTTCTTATGTATTTGGGAAGTCTGCAGCACTTAATTTGTTGATTGCGTCTAGTCTTTATAAGAAATTTCTTGTTGTTGATCGGTTGCCTGAAAAAGAAAAAAGGTTTTTGATTAGGTTTTGTTCATTTTTTAAAGCACGTTTAATTTCGCAACTAAGAAATTTCGCTGCAAATACCATCTCATATTTTCCTCAGAAATTCAGAACAATATGTTTAGAGAAAATGTCTCATAGCAATAAAGCATACTGCAGGACTATTTTTGAAGCAGCCATTTTCCTTGAATCATTGAATGATTGAGTTGATTTCTATAGTTATTCTGATTGAAGGGATTAATATGATCACCTTCTCAGTTTCTCTTATACTTCTTTAAATTTTAGCTATTATTACCTGGATTATAACTTACGTAATTGTTTTTAAGATACAAAGATTGTTTCGTTGTTTGCATGTGAGGAAATTATGAGTTTAACTCGAATAGCCATAGTTGGTGTTGGTCTTGGTGGCAAAATACATTTGAAGAGTTTCGAAAAATGTGGAACTATAGAAATTTGTGCATTAATAGCTCCGTCTAGAGGGGCTAATAAAGATTTTGCTGCCTCCAAAAATTTGAATTTTTATAGTTCTTTGCAGGACTGTCTTAAAAACGAGAATCCAGATGGAGTTATTATTGCCTCGCCCAACGAGTATCATTTCCATCAAGCAGAAATTTGTATCTTAGCTGGTTTGCCTGTCTTACTTGAAAAACCTATTACCTCAACATTAGAGTCAGGGCGAAAATTAATGGATTTGGTAAAACGATCAGGATCTAAGGTTTTAGTTGGCCATCACAGGGCTCATAATCCCATAATACATAAAGCCAAAGAAATTATATCTAGTGGCGTTCTGGGTAATCTGGTAAGTTTTTCTGGTAGCGCTCAGTTTTATAAGCCGGATGATTATTTTGAAATTGGCCCATGGAGAAAAAAAATAGGTGGTGGCCCAGCCCTAATTAATTTGATTCATGAAATCGATATTATGAGGAGACTCTTTGGTGAGATAGATGCTGTCCAGGCTATTTTTTCATCTAATATTCGTAGCTTTGAAGTTGAGGATACAGCTGTAATTAACATTCGGTTTGTCAATGGCGCTCTCGGGTCTATGACCCTTTCGGATGCTGCTAGTACCGCAAAAAGTTGGGAGCTTACATCAGGTGAAAATCCTAATTATATTCAATATTCAGGAGAGGATTGCTATCATATTTCAGGAACTAGAGGTTCCTTGGGCGTTCCCACAATGCGCCTCAAATATTTTCAAGAAGGAGTTCAATCATCATGGTGGAATCCATTATCACAAGATACTATCGAAGTGTTGAAAAAGGATCCAATTGATGAACAGCGTGACCATTTCTTAAACGTCATAAAAGGTATCGAAACTCCGCTTGTGACGATTGAAGACGGTTATAAAAACCTTTTGGTGTTGGAAGCTATTAAAGAGTCAACACAAATTGGGACGCTGGTAAAACTCAATCGATGAGAATCTATAGAACACAAATTTTAATAAATGTAGGTGAATAAATGAAAAATGATGGTTTTATAAGATATTTAGCTTTGTCGCCCCATGAGTCGTAAATTGGATATCATAATTGGAAGTGCAGTGGGATGCTTACCGTTAATGACTGAGCTATATCGAACTGGGCGACAGGTAAAGTTGATTGGTCATTCAGCCACACAGGCTGCTGCAGTTTTGTGTAATTCATTTGAAGAAATAAGTTATCATGATCACAATTCTTATTTTGACACCCTTGACAAGGCTATAGGAGAGTCAAATGGATCTATGGTTTATCCTGGGCCGCATGACTTATGTTTTAGAGTTTTTGTTCAATATATGGCATCAAGAGGTCTCCTCCCTTCGAAAGATGTAGAGCTTGCAGAAGCGCTTCATAACAAAAGACTTTTTCGAGATCGAATACAATTTATCTCTTCTGCTCATACTCCTATGACCTATCGCCATGAAGACTTAGACGACTTAAAAGATTTAGATTTTCCTGTACTATTTAAACCAGACCATGCCGGTGGTGGAAGGGGAATTGTAAAGCTGGCATCAAATGCTGAGCTAAATGACTTTAGATCATCTCTCAGTGAAGATAAGTCTTCCGGCGTTTATGAAGAGTTTCTAGAGGGAGAACTATATAGTGTGTCCTTATGGCAACAGAATGGAAAGGTATTATCTTTTTATGGCGAAAAGGAATTTATAGATAAAGATAAATTTAAGGTAAATGCTTCAATAACGAGTAACGCAATTCAGAAACATTTGAAGTCTTTTAATATTCCTGACATGCTGGCGGAAATCTTGCTAGAATTTGGTATAGACAACGGATTTAGTCACACCCAGATTTTGCTTAAAACAAATGGTGACTGGAAGATAGTAGAATGTACTTTACGCCTCCCCGGAGATTTATATCCTCTAAATGCACAGAACTTTGGTGGTCTACCTTATTGTCAAATGTATCTCCATTCATTTGTAGACAAAAAACTTGAGCTCTTCAAATTTCCAAAAATGGCAACATTTCCTGATGATCTGACATATGGCAGAGCTATGCGTGATAAAGATGCTGTTTTGTCTAAAAATGTAAGACCATTTGTCAATTACAATTCCCATAGCAAAAATGTCTCAGACTCGTATCAGATTTATTACTTTAAGTTGCCGGAGATGAAATCTTTAGATGTTCCTATAAATTTATTTGATTAGGGATCTGATATAAATTTTAAATACTAATCATTTGCGGTAGATAAAGTTAATGCCTTGGAATATTATCACTAATTACTTGAGTCAAGGTTGGGCTGCATTTATTGCTTTCGCCTTTATTCCCATATATGTTGCTTACTTAGGTCTCGATGCTTACGGTCTTATTGGCCTCTTTACCACGTTACAAATATGGTTTGGCTTATTAGATCTTGGAATGTCTCCAGCTCTTGGGAGAGAGGCTGCGCGTTACACAGCAGGGGAAAGATCGATATCTTCATATATGACTCTAATGCGGACTATAGAAGTTTTAATGGTCTTCATTGCCGCTGTAATATTTATGGTCTTTTTTTATGCTGCGGAATGGGGGTCAGAAAATTGGTTCAATTCTACAGAAATTAAGACTGATAGCGTTTCAGTTGCACTAAAGGTTATGGGTTTCGTGATAGCTATTAGATTTTTGGAGAATATTTACCGAAGCACTTTACTTGGGCTACAGAAACAAGTGATTTTTAATCTAGTTTTTGTTGCTTCTGCTACTGTTCGTGCAGTCGGAGCCTGGTGTGTTCTAAGATTTATTGACGCATCAATTATCAATTTCTTCTTATGGCAGGGTATTGTTTCAGTCGTTACACTGCTGGTACTTTTGGCGGTCACCTATTACCACCTCAAACCTGCCCATGCCCAATTTTCATTATCTTCACTGAAGGGTATTGGGGGCTTTGCCGGTGGTATGATATTAATAAGTATTACAAGTCTGATGCTGACCCAATTTGATAAGCTTATACTATCCGGCTACCTTCCCTTGGATGAATATGGCGGATATATGCTTGCAGTAAGTATTGCAGCACTGATGTTTTTATTAATTACACCCATTACTCAAGCATTTTACCCTAGGTTTTGTGAATTAGTTGCTCAGAAGAAAGAAACCGATTTAGCTAAGAATTTTCATACGGCATGTCAATTAGTTATGGTACTAACTAGTTCGTTAGCAGCAGTGCTTGTATTAAACGCAGATATTTTCTTAAGTGTTTGGTTGAGTGAAGTAGATATTCCTATAAAGACTTCGCAAGTATTAATCATTTTGCTTATAGGCAATTTTGTTAATGGACTTTTGTGGGTTCCATATCATACGCAATTGGCATACGCGTGGACTAGTTTACCAATATTGGGAAATGTCTTTGGTATTTTAGTGTATTTTTCAATGATTTATTATGCGCTACCTAATTATGGTGTTCTAGGAGTTGCTTACTCTTGGTTGGTTTTGGCTTTGCTTTTGTTTTTTGGTACATCGTGGCTTACCTTTCGTAAAATACTTAAAAATGAAAAGTATGATTTTTATATTAACGGGGTATTGAAGCTTGCAATTGTTGCTTTTGTTATTGCCTTTATATGTAAATGGTTTTGGGGAATATTAATTGGCCAGTATGAGTGGATTTATCTGGCTGCTTCTTTGGCAACCACTTTAGTGCCTACGATTCTTGCCGCGGATCGTTTAAAGGATGTTAGATCTACAGTTTTGAGAGTGATAAACAGTTACCGTATGAAGATGTTAGGTTAACCCGTCAAGTGCATATTTTTCAATGTTCATCGCGCAATTTATTTTCCTTAGATTTTATTTTCTAAAATCAAGGCTTAGACTTTATGTTGCTTTATAGCAAATTTTTTTTTTAAAATGACTTGTTCTATGTCAATTAATATTATCGAGGGTTTTAGCAATGGAAAAAGTTAATCTTGGTTGTGGGTTAAGTGTAGTGCCTGGATGGCATAATATAGACGGCTCGCCTACTGTTCGACTTCAGAGAATGATAGGCGTTGGTGGTTTATTTCGATTGCTGGTCAAGCCAGATTTTCCTAGTGAGGTTATTTATGGAAATGTTGTCAAAGGGCTCCCGTTGGAGAGCAATTCCATTGATATTTTGTATTCTTCTCATATGTTAGAGCATCTTGCTTTAATTGATTTTCGGCTAGCACTTTCTGAGATAAGTAGGGTACTTAAACCAGGGGGTGTATTTCGCGGAGTTTTGCCTGATTTAGAAATTATAGTCAAAGACTATTCAGACAGCGTCGAACCAAATGCATGCTCTAAATTTTTACGTGATTCGCTTCTTGGGATTGAGAATCGCCCGAGTAGTATTATGGGTAAATTGCACTCTCTTATAGGTAATTCTAACCATCTCTGGATGTGGGATTATAAAGGAATAGAGGAAGAGTTAAGATTGGCCGGGTTCTTGTGCATTTCACGGGCAGAGTTCAATGATAGTAAGAATAAGGATTTTGCTGAGATTGAGGATATCGAGAGATGGGAGGGTTGCTTGGGCTTTGAATGTTCGAATCCAGCTTAAGACCTTTGAATAGAGTTTTAGATGTGTGTGTGAAATCTACAATATGCAGGAACTTAAGGTTAATGTAGGAAAGGCAGTTACATGTCATGCCGGGGCTAGGGACGGGTATTATCTGTCCTCTGCACTTAATGATGTTAATTATCTTGAGGCTTTGGTGACCGATTTCTACACACCCGATATTTTGAGACGTATAATTAAACGGAGACATAGTGCTAAACTTCCATCAGCAAAGACTATAAGTGTGCGATCTAACTTGCTGAGACAAAGGGTGCTCGGCGAGAGCTTTCTCGCGACTGACAAGATATTGTCTACCAAGGCATTTGAGATCGCGAGACAAACGAAATCTAATTTATTTTTAACAAGCTACACTGCTTATGAAGCTTTTAGAATGGCCAAGAGATATTGTCCGGACATGGGCAGACTGCTTTTTCAAATTCATCCACACCCCCTGGCGATCCGTAAAATTCTTACAGAGGAGCTTATAGCTGCTCCTGAGGCTGAGTTTTCTATACTTGCAGAGCATGAGATGCAAGTTAGTGATGACATGCTTGCGAGATTAGATGGTGAAAGTCAACTAGCTGATAATATTATTGTAGCTAGTAGCTTTACCCAGAATACACTTATTGATAGTGGTGTAGATAGAGATAAGATAACGGTCCTGCCGTATGGAGTGAATGCGACTAAGTTTCCTCATAAACTGAATTATAGTGATTGTCGAAATAAGCTAAGAATTCTATTTCTAGGACAAATGGTTCAAAGGAAAGGATTATCCTATTTGCTTAAATCAGTAAAAGCCCTTCATAGTGATAATATTGAGTTAACGATTGTTGGCCGTGGCCGCTTTGACGAAAATCTCCTTCGAGAATACAGTGCTTGCATAGACTTTAATGTAGTAAGAGGACTGAGTCATAAAGAACTCGTCAAGTGCTTTCATGATCATGATGTAATGGTTCTGCCTTCTATCATTGAAGGTTTTGGTCATGTCATATTGGAAGCTATGAGCACAGGGATACCTGTAATTTGCACCAAAAACACAGCGGGTCCAGATCTTTTCCTTACAGGAGATGAAGGTATGGTAGTGCCTATTAGGGATGCTGACGCTATCTCCACCTGCATTGAGGGTCTCATGATGACTGAGGGGAAGGTAGAATTCATGGGGAGACAGGCCGCTTCTACCGCTAGAAGCTTCAGTTGGGAAAGACATTGTGAAGGGATCAGGAAATTCTATCTGGCAAATATATAAACCTAAATTTTATCAAGGTCACCTATTATAGTATTACTGACCTAAAATATTGATATTTTATGAAACCAACCTTAACTTTTTATACCAATATCGTATCTCCTTACCAGCTTAACTTCTTCGATGAGTTAGCGTCTAGGTTTTCACTTAAGGTAGTTTTTTACTCGCAAAGTGAATCAGATAGAGAGTGGGATCTGCCAACAAAAAACTTGGCCTATGAGGTGGTTACCTTAAGTAATGGATTAATTGCCAAATCAGTTCAAAAATTTATCCCAAGCTTTCATTTTAGTCCTAAGATTCTTTCTGTTGTGATTTCAGACAAGTCAGAATTTGTGATATTGGGAGGCAATTATTTTATCCCTAATACCTTAATCACATTATTTGTTTGCTCTTTAAAAAGAAAGAATATTTACTGGTTTGGAGAGAGATTGCTTCCTTCAGGTCCAATTAAGACTATTATCAAGAAAGTAATGCTGCAGCCAGTAATGAGATGGACTAATGCCATCTTTGCTGTTGGAGAGGAAGGAATTAATAGTTACATCAGGTATGGATACACTAAGCCATGCTTTAACATACCGTATAATATTGACGATCGAAAGTTCGATGAAGAATTTATGGACTCAACTCGATTAGCAGCTTTACGTGAAAAGCTTAACCCGTTTAAAAAAGTAATTGTTCTTACTTCAGGCTCTCTTATCGCTCGCAAAGGAATGGATACAGCGATTAAAGCATTTAAGTCTGTAGATGAAGAAAATAAAGGTAATGCGGAATTGTGGATATTAGGCGATGGATCACAAAGATCTGAGCTAGAAGGACTAGCTGATGGAATAGATTCGATAAGGTTTTTAGGATTTTTACAGCCTGAGGACATTCCTTTTATTTTCGTACTATCGGATATTTTTCTTTTTTGTAGTCGATATGACGGTTGGGCTGTAGTTATTAATGAGGCTCTATCAGCTGGCTTACCAGTGATCACAACCAATGCAGCCAGCGCTTGTGAATTAATTGTTCCTGGTGAAACAGGATATATTCACGATGCTGAAGCCATATACGAATATTCTGCTTCTTTGGACTTATTATTGTCAAATGCAAGCTTAAGGTCTGACATGTCGCGAAGGGGAAAGTTGACCGCAAAGTCCTGGAATTCTGCATCAATGGCAGATAAAGTTTTGAAAATTATCGTTAATAATTGCGATAAGGCCAATGTTAGATAATGCTTGATATAACTCTACCCATATTGGTAATCATTTTGCTGATCAATGCTGTTTCAGTTATAAAAACTGGTGGGCTTTCTAAGCACTATATTCATCTCTATATCCTTGGGGCAAGCGGTTACTTTTTGACGCTTGCTCCTGTAATTACAGGTATTGAAGAACAATTCCAATTGTACACGTTAGGGTGGGGGAGTAGTGTTGATATAGGTGATATATTTGATTTTGGTATGATGATGATAGTTATTCATTTCATATGTTATACCATCGGTTATTTGTTGGTCGTTAGAGTGCGAAATACTGGGGCTACAGATTATTCCGCGATTCCTCAGCGTCAAGAAATAGGTCAGGCCATAGGAAAATCTATTTTCTATGTCTTTTTAGCTCTATACGGTGTCATATTTCTCAATACTTTGGCTGGCGGCATTAACTTAATTGATATTTTCATGGGTACTTATGGAAAACCGACTCTTGGTTTGCGCGGTTATACCTACTACTTACAGAATTTTGCGGATTCATTAATTACCCTGTTACTTGCGGCTCTATTTTTTAAGATTAAGCCAAGGTATTTTCGAATAATGTTGATTCTTGCAATCCCTCTTTTTCTAGTTCTTGGCTTTCGTTATCGAATAATACTCCTAGTTTTTGGTTTGGGAATGATCTATCTGCGAGATAATCGAATTAAACTGGTCCCGTTCTTAAAGGCGCTATCGTTCGTCATTATTTTTTTATACTCGATGCTCCTCCTTACTCATAACCGAGCTACTATTTATATGCAGCAATGGGATCAAATGAGTTATGACTATACAGAATTTCCATATGAAGCATTTATTGAACAGGCCAAAGGTTCTAGAATTGATTTTGCTTTGTATCAGGCGTTATCGGATGGAAGAATAGATCATGATTTAGGTTTGACTACATTTGTTTATCCATTTATAAAATTTACTCCGTCTTTCGTCTTCGAAGGAGGCAAAAAGCCCTACCCTCCGCCGCAGCTCAACGACATTCATGTGGCCTTGTCTTCTTCCACGGACATTGGAGAAGCAGTGACATCAATAGGGTCAGCTTATTATTCGTTTGGGGCTGCAGGCGTAATAACATTTGGATTAGTTTTTGGCCTATTGGTAGGGCGGCTCCAAAATAATGCAGGTAAGACTCCATTTTCGGCTTTGTTTAGCATTGTGGTGTCTCTTGCTTTGTTTATGTGGCTGACACGAGGATATATGCCCGGGTTTGTGGACCATCTTGCATACTTATTAATACCAGTATTTATACTTAAGTATACTCATGGAAATATCTTGCGTAAGAGATTGGCGCTTAATAGATCTATTTAATAAAGTGCTTTTTTAATGACTCACTTACACTAAAGAGTGAAATATTGTCATGATTAAATTAGTTTTGCTAAGCTTCGAACATTTATTGACTCATCTCTTGACAGATTCAAGGTTATAGATCAGAACCATGCATGCTGGTAAAAAAACAAAAGTTGATAAGCAGATAAAGGTAGTTTTTTCTACGCCTTCAGTCTCACGTTTATATACAGGTGTCTTTGAGGTTTCACGAAATCTTGCTCGCGAGCTACACAAATCAGATGTGGCAGTTGATGTACAGGCCCTTATAGATGATTATACTAAAGATGATTTTTCTTCTTGGACACCCGTGAAACCGAACACTCATCGTGTTTTAGGTCCACGATCAGTTGGTTATAGCCCAACATATATGGATGCCTTAATTGAGAGTGATGCTTCGCTAGGCCACATTCATGCACTATGGTCCTATACCTCGTATGCATTGTATAGATGGAGTAAGATGACAGAAAAAGGGTATTTACTCTCCGCAAATGGTTACTTAGATCCTTGGGCCATTGCAAATTCAGGTTTCAAAAAGAATATCGCGTTTAGGATCGGATTTCGTTCAGTTCTTAATAATGCTAGTTGTATCCAAGTTAACTCGGTACTGGAGTATGAATCGGTACGTAAACTTGGGCTAAATAATCCGACTTGCTTGATTTCAAATGGTGTGACCCTTCCTGATCTGGCTACATCATATTCATGGCCCTGGTCGTCAATAGATCAAGGTCGCAAAGTTCTACTTTTCCTGGGGCGTATAGATAAGAAGAAGGGTGTTGACATATTGTTACAGGCCTGGAAATCAATAGTTCAGAAAGGTATGAATAAAGATTGGCATTTAGTCTTTGTAGGTTTTAAAAATGATGGTTCGAAGTATGAAGAGTCAGTGAAATCCTATATAGAAGAGAATAGTTTAGAGAATACTGTCGCCTGTTTGGAGGGTAAGTATGGCAAGGAAATGGAGGCTTGCTACCAAAATTGTAATGCGTTTGTGTTGCCTTCGTTTAGCGAGGGTGCATCTATAGCGGTTCTTAGTGCTTGGGCCTTTTCAAAACCTGTCATTGCTACGGATGAATGTGGATTTCCAGATGCTGCTTTAAATGGCTGTGCGATTAAGATCGAACCAACGAAGAATAGTATTCAGTTGGGTATATCTAAATGTATTGAGATGAATGAACTTGAGCGCTCAGCGATGGGTCAAAAAGGCTTCAAATTGGTTACAGAGAAATATTCCTGGAAGGTCGTAGCTAAAGAGATTACCAATATTTACAAGTGGATTATATCCAAAGACCATGAACGACCTGATAACATGCTAGATTAATTACCGCTGATAGGAAAGATGTTATGAGAGTAGATAATTCTATGTTCGACAATAGTCATTATGATCCTGGTCGCGGATTCTTGATGCGAATCCTATGGTATTACGTTAATGTGATTGTATTTAAGAGTTACCTATTCCCATTTTATCGATTCAAAACCATAATATTGCGTTTATTTGGAGCATCTATTGGGTCAAACTTTGTCATTAAGCCTAATGTGAATATAAAATATCCATGGCACCTTTTGGTAGGAAACAATGTTTGGGTAGGCGAGGGTTGCTGGATTGATAATCTCGCTAAAGTAGAGCTTGGCGATAATGTTTGCGTCTCACAAGGCGCTTTCTTACTTACAGGAAATCATAATTATTCAAAGCAAACATTTGATCTGATAACTAAAAGCATCTCTATTGAAGAGGGTTCTTGGATCGGTGCAAAAGCAATAGTATGCCCAGGTATCATATGTGAAAGTCATTCGGTTTTATCAGTTGGGTCTATTGCCAAGGCCAACTTAAAAGCATTTACTATTTATTCGGGTATACCTGCTGAACCCATTCGGGAAAGAAAAATAAGCCTATAATTTAGATGATTCTCAACTAAACGATTGTAGTTATAGACCTTAAATATGAAACCATTACTATCTGTGATTACTGTAGTCTTTAATAATGCCAACTATATTTCCGAGGCTATAGATTCAGTATTAAATACCAATAGAAAAGATGTTCAGTACGTAATTATTGATGGAGCATCAACTGATGGTACGGTTGATATTATTAAGTCTTATGGAGATAAAGTATCTAAATTTGTGTCTGAGCCAGATGAAGGGCTTTACGATGCAATGAATAAAGGTGTTGGGCTTTCGGATGGTGAGTATATAGCTTTTATAAATGCCGATGATTATTATGTAGATGGCCAGCTTGCTAAAGTTATTAAAGAGCTTTATGAAAAAAAGCCCGATGTCCTATATGCCGATCTGGATTACATCGATAATGAAAGAAAAGTTAGAAGATGTTGGCGCCCTGGTCTATTTAGAGCTGAGAATCTCTCAGATCTTTGGATACCACCTCATCCAACAACATTTATGACAAGAGAGCTTTTTACTTCGGCCGGAGGTTTTAATCTCCGCTATAGGCTCGCAGCTGATTATGACTTAATGTTGAGGGTATTGTCGATGTCTAAAAAAGTTCATTATCTTGATACAGTTTTAGTTAAGATGCGACTGGGTGGAGAGACCAATATTAGTTGGTCAAATATATATGAGCAGAATTTGGAGATTGCCAGATCGTACAAATCTATTTTTCGCAGGTATCCCCTACTAGAATTTTTGCTAAAGGTTTTAAGCCGGCTGGTACAGATGATCCGTGCAAAAATAGGATCTAAGAAATATGGAGGTTAAAAAGGTACTAGTAACTGGGGCAAATGGTTATATTGGAGAGTATCTAGGCCGGATAATCGGGAGTAGAGGCTATAACAGTCTTGGATCAGTTCGCCAAGTTCGAGATCAATCATCCTCCAGATCTTATAATGAAATCAAGTCATCAGGCAGTATTGATGGAAGAACAGATTGGAATGAACTATTATCAGGAGTTGATTTCGTTGTGCACCTCGCGGGATGTGCTCACAAAATTGGTCGATCGGCCTCAAAAGCTGAACACGAATATCAAGTTATAAACCGGGATGCGACTGTTCAATTGGCTAGACAGGCCGCCGAGCAGGGTATCAAGAGGTTTATTTATATAAGTTCCATCGGCGTTTTGGGTGATAGCACAGACTCCAGTACATTTGATAATGATTCACCATACAACCCTACGAACGCATATACACAGTCTAAGATGGAGGCTGAAAAAGCGCTTTTATTAATGTCAGATAAAGTTGACATGGAAATAGTAATCTTACGTCCTCCATTGGTATATGGCCCTGGTGCCCCTGGTAATTTTAACAGGTTATTAAAATTGTGTTCCTCTAGTAAGATCTTGCCCTTTGGAGCATTTACCGCATATAAAAGTATGGTATCGTTGGAGAATCTTTGTGATTTGATTGTCCATTGTTTAGAAGCCGTTCTCCCAAAGGAGCGTATTTTTGTTGTTTCAGATAATTCTAATTGGTCTGTAGCCGAGCTGATTAGTCTGATGGCGCGATTTTTAGAGATTAGAGTGTATAACTTATCAATTCCAATCAGCGTATTGTTTTTCTTAGCCACGTTGTTTGGGCGATCTGATGATGTAAATAAGCTTGCTAATAGCTTATATGTCGATGGCACTGGTACAGCTGAATCCCTTAAATGGACACCATGTCAAAAACCTATCGCAGGATTGCTTGAAGCGGTTGAGTATTTTAAAAAACACAAATGAATTGCCATGACGGCATACAATACTCTTGAAGAAATTTTTGAGTATGATTTAGACGAAGATAGAATAATATACAGATATGGATAATAAAAAAGCTTTGATCACAGGAGTTACTGGGCAGGATGGCTCTTATTTGGCCGAGTTATTGTTAGAAAAAGGCTATGAGGTTCATGGTCTTAAAAGACGGGCCTCGTCTTTTAATACTCAGCGTGTTGATCACATATATCAAGACCCCCATATTGAAAATAAAAACTTTATTTTACATTATGGTGATTTAACTGATGGCTCGAATTTGACGGGCCTTATTATGAAAATACAACCCAATGAGATCTATAATCTTGGCGCCCAGAGTCATGTTGCTGTCAGTTTTGAATCACCAGAATATACTGCTGATGTTGATGCGTTTGGAACGCTTAAATTACTCGAAGCAATTAGGGCCGCTGGATTAGAAAAGAAAACTAAATTTTATCAAGCTTCAACATCGGAACTCTACGGAGAGGTTCAAGAGTCGCCTCAACGAGAAACGACGCCATTTTATCCTAGGTCACCTTATGCTGTTGCCAAATTGTATGCTTATTGGATTGTAGTTAATTATCGTGAGTCTTACGGAATATATGCATGTAATGGTATATTATTCAACCATGAGTCCCCGCGCAGAGGCGAGACATTTGTTACTCGTAAAATTACTCGTGCATTGTGTAATATTTCCCAAGGAATAGAAAAATGTCTGTTTATGGGTAATATTGATGCTATGCGGGATTGGGGGCATGCTAAAGACTACGTGCATATGCAATGGATGATGTTACAGCAAGATGTCCCTGAAGATTTTGTGATTGCCACTGGAGTGCAATACTCCGTCAGGCAATTTATAAAATGGAGCGCAGAAGAACTGGGTTTGACCCTTCGATTTGAAGGGGAGGGTCTTGACGAAATAGCTATTGTAGAAAAAATAATGGGGAATAACGCACCAGGTTTAGAAGTTGGTGATGTTGTTGTTCGAATTGACCCCCGATACTTTAGGCCTGCTGAAGTTGAAACCTTACTGGGTGATCCATCTAAGGCTAAACAGAAATTAGGATGGGTCCCCGAGATAACAGCCAGAGAAATGTGTGCTGAAATGGTTTCTGAGGATCTTAAAATAGCTAAGCAACATTCCCTATTAAAATCTCATGGGTATGAACCATCAGTTTCGATCGAGGATTAATAGGACATTAACATGAAAATTTATGTCGCTGGTCATAGAGGTATGGTTGGTACTGCAATCGTAAATCAGCTGTTAACGCATGAGGTGTTTGGTAACAATCTTCAACTTATCACTAAAACACATGATGAGCTTGATTTAACAGACCAGTCTTCAGTAAGTCACTTCATGGCATCTGAATGTCCCGATATAGTTATTATTGCGGCAGCGAAAGTTGGCGGCATACACGCTAACAATACCTATCCAGCAGAATTTATTTACCAAAACCTCATGATACAAAATAACCTGATTCATGAAGGATACTGTGCAGGAGTAAAAAAAGTATTATTTTTGGGTAGTTCCTGCATTTATCCTCGAATGGCAGAGCAACCGATGAGAGAGGATGCTCTTCTTACAGGTTTGTGTGAACCGACGAATGAGCCTTATGCAATTGCAAAGATTGCAGGCATAAAGCTATGTGAGAGCTACAATCGACAATATGGAGTTGATTATCGCAGTGTTATGCCAACTAATTTGTATGGTCCCGGTGATAATTTCCATCCTGAAAACTCTCATGTTGTTCCTGCCCTAATCCGGCGGTTTCATGAGGCTAAAGTACAAGCTCTTGATAGTGTGAGTATTTGGGGGAGTGGTAAACCATTTAGAGAGTTTTTACATGTCGATGATATGGCCAGCGCATCCTTATTTGTATTGAATATTAGTGAAGACAAATATGCCAGTCAGACCTCTGAGATGCTCTCTCATCTTAACGTTGGTAGTGGCCGAGAAGTTTCTATAGCAGAACTTGCAACTCTGATTGGTAAAGTTGTCGGATTTGAAGGAGTGATTGAGTATGATGCTGCAAAACCCGATGGAGCACCGAGAAAGTTGATGGATAGCTCTAAGCTTTCTCAACTTGGTTGGACTCCAAAGATCGATTTAGAAATTGGCCTCAAAGATGCTTATTTGTGGTATCAAAATACTTATCTTGAGCATTTGAAATAATATGAAATTAGGTTTAAGAGGTTATGAAAACCTAAATAGATTCGTGTTTTATTTTGTAGTTTATGCTTTGATAACATATCCGTTGTTCTACTTTGCCTACAAATTTAATCTGCCAAAATTTGGTTCATCTGACATATACCATTATTTAAGAATGTACCAGGATCCCTTTAATTTTTCTGCTGCTGATGGCCCCTTCGTCTATAGGCAGTTATCAGCGGCTATTGTTCATTTGGTTGTAAAATCTGGGTTCTACTACGACGCGCAAATTTCGTTTAGTGATCCTAACTTCAGTCAAAGGTTTTACTTCGCCGCTATCCTAGTGAATTGGGTATGCCTATTGATAGGAAGTTGCTTTATTTCAACTTATTTTGAAAAAAAGAAGGATGGTTTCGATAACAAAGTTTTGATAATTCTTGTATTTGTAATATTTTTCTTAACATTTAGTACTCTTTTTCATGGTCTGAGCGAATCTCCAGACGGTGTTTCTGTTGCCCTCGTCATGGGATGTTACGTGGCATATAAATATAAGTCTGTTTTTATTTTTGGGTTTTTACTTTTTATCTCTATTTTCCAACGGGAACTGATCTCACCGATGTTTGGAACAGTTATTCTTGTCACTATCGCTTACAAGTTTTACTCTCGCGCTCCAGTTGAGAGGTCACTAATATGGATGTTTTTGTTCTCTATCCTCTGTTCTTTAACTTACCTTGTAATACGTATGATTGTATTTCCAGATGTATCAGGTAATCATGATAACCAAATTTCTATTTCTGACTCCCTCTTCTATCTCACTAATACAACTTTTAATCTTGATTTTTTTCGACAAGTGTTTCTTACTCAAAATTTTTTAATCTTAACCCTATTTTTGTATTTCTTTTTTGTCCCTAGAGTTGATCGCATAAATGATAAGATTTTATCGGCTGATCTTAGAGCAGTATTGAGCGTATTCTTTTGCTTAGTATTTCTTGGTTTAGCTGCCGGTATCGGTAATAATATTGGTCGTATTTTGATGTATGGAGCCCCATTTTATATGGCATTACTGTTTAGGTGTTTTCAGCTGATAAATTTTGATCGTAAAACGCTTCGATCATAATGCAATAAGGAAGATTTAAAACAAGCTTAGCGATAGATGTTTTGAGTATATAATAAATCAAAAACAGGGTTTTCGAAAAGTTGTATTAATTTTTATGACGGTCTCAAGTGTACGCTATTTTTCGAGGTTATAAGATTACTCTAAAAACTATTGATAGAGATATTCAAATTGGTAAATTCGAAATGCATAATACTTGTCTAGACACCCATTGTATTTTTAAGTTTAAGGTTCCGGCAGACATCTCTATTGGCTTCTTAGAAAAACTCGTAGCCTTTTTCAAGGGTAGTAAATATTAAAGTAAGTATCGAAACCTAACTGATTAAGTGTTTAATTTTCAATTCGGAAACTTAGTAATCTTAAATCGTTTAATATGAAGGTGATATTTTAATTGGGATTAAAATTTAGAGATCCATATGGCAAGTGTTAGTGTGATTATTCCAACTCTCAATGAGCGGGCCAATATTATAGCTGTCGTGACTGAGTTAAGAACGGTTTTGGCTGGGATCGACTATGAAATCATTGTGGTAGACGATGATAGTATGGACGGGACTAGCGATGTAGTTCGATCTACATTCTCGAGTGAAACCGATGAAAATATTCTTTGTATAAAACGTAGCTGGGATAGAGGACTTTCATCGGCTGTGGTTGTAGGAGCGGCACTGTCCACTAAGCAGTATCTTTGTGTGATGGATGGTGACGGACAACATCGCCCCTCTGATTTAGGTGAAATGATTAAATTGATATCATCTAAGGACTTGGATTTGGTGATTGGGAGCCGGTTTCTAGAACATTCAGTTGAGAGTATGTCATGGGTTCGCAAAGCCGTTAGTAAACTGGGAACCAAAATTGCACATTGTTTCATCCCCAAGACCGTCACCGATCCATTATCTGGGTTTTTCTTGATCAAGTCCTCGATTGTTCTGGATCTTAAAAAAAAGCTTTATAAAGGAGGGTATAAGATTCTTTTCGATATATTGATGTTGAAAAAAGACCTTAATATTAGTGAAGTAAAGATTCGCTTTAATCGCAGGCTCGGAGGATACAGTAAAATAAATATTGCGACCTTTTATCATGTTTTTGGCCAAATTATTGAGAATATATCAAGAGGATTTCTCCCTTCAGGCTTTATTGTTTTTATGATGGTCGGATTGCTTGGTCTTATCGTACATTTGTCTGTTCTTAATAGCCTTATTAGTTTAGATGTTTCATTTTATTGGTCTAATGCAGCAGCGCTATTCTTAGGGTTAGTAAATAACTATCTTCTGAATAACCGCATCACATTTGGTAGTCGTTACGTTACCTTTTTGCCTAAGTTAATAGGCTTCTTTAAATACATCTTGGCAAATAGTCTTTCAGTTGTAGCAAATATAAGTGTTGCTAGTTATCTCTATATGGGAGAATTTGGGGTGGCAGCATCTGCTATAGGCGGTATAGTATCTGGGGCATTCCTTAACTATTTCATGAGTAGAGAGTTTGCGTTTCGCTAAATTGAGGAAATTAAAGTTAGTTAAATGATGAAGGATGGATCGTTTTTTAAACCTTTATTAAAATGAGTAGATTCATAAGTTTAGTAGCTGGTTTATTTATTGCCTTTATTCTTGCTCTTCCAATTCTTCTGATATCAGTTCTAATATTTTTGAAAGATAAAGAATACCCCCTATATTTTTCCTCCAGAGTAGGAAAGAATAATAAAATCTTTCTTATGCCTAAGTTTAGAACTATGAGTTCAAATACTCCTGAAGTGGCTACACATTTATTATCTAGTCCAGATGATTATTTGTTGTCTACAGGACCTTTTTTAAGAAAATATAGTTTGGATGAGCTTCCACAAATAGTTTCTGTAATCAAAGGCGATATGGCTTTTGTAGGCCCCAGACCCGCACTATTTAATCAAGACGACCTAATTAGTTTGAGAAATAGCAAAGGTATAAACCAATTGAAACCTGGCGTAACTGGCTGGGCGCAAGTCAACGGAAGAGACGAGCTTTCTATTTTAGAAAAGGTTGGATATGAGGAAGAGTATTTTAGGAAAGCTTCTTTAAGGTTTGATATCTATATTATTTGGCTTACTATTATTAAAGTTTTAAAGAGAGACGGGATTTCCCATTGATTCTAATTCTATTTTGGGCAAATAAATTATTTATAACTTTATAAGTGTTTCATTACAATATATTTAATAGTTTGAAAAGATTATTATTAGCTTCTAGCAGAAGAACAAAGCAATTAATTGTAGCTTTCACAGACTTTATTTCATTAAGTCTTGCAGTTCTATTGGCCCTTTTAATAAGTAATCAATCAATATTAGAATTAAATTTTGATGAAATCCTTAGGTTGACTTGGATTCCTATCTTCTCAATCTTTATATTTTATCTGTCGGGAGTTTATAGCTCAGTTTTAAGGTATATAAACTTTTCTGTTATTTACCTTTTATCAAGGTCAATAACCTTAACTTTAGTTCTAAATACCACTTTGAAATTTTTATTTAGCTTTATGCAAGGCTATTTTCCTTTCTTATCTGGTTTCTCCGGCTCAACTATTACATTAACTGGATGGGCTCTAGGAGTGCTTATGACTTTCTTTCTTGTCATAGGCTCTCGCCTCTGGGCCTATTATTTATTTTCTGATGATAATTCTGAAAAGAGGGTAGTTATTTATGGTGCCGGCTCTGCTGGGATCCAATTGGCTGGAGCTTTGAGAGTAAGTTCTGAAATGCAACCTGTAGCTTTCATTGACAGAGATTCTTCGTTACATGACACTTTCTTGGGAGGAATAAAAGTCCTTCATCCCAAGAAACTAGAGAAACTTGTAAAGAGAAATAAGGTAGACGAAGTACTTATAGCCATACCTTCTGCATCAAGATCTATCTTGAGAGAATTACTTAAAGAAATAGAAAAGTACTCAGTTAAAGTAAGAATATTACCTGGTTTGGCAGAATTAGCTCAAGGTAAAGTCCTTGTTTCTGAGTTAAAAGAGGTAGACATAACTGATTTACTTGGAAGATATGAAGTTGAAGCCAATCAAGAACTGCTTGATAAAAATATTGTAAATAAGACAGTGTTAATTACGGGAGCAGGAGGGTCTATTGGTTCAGAGATTGCTAGACAAGTAGCAAAGAATAGTCCCGAGACTTTAGTAATACTAGATTCAAATGAATTTGCTCTTTACGAAATAAAAAAGGAGATTGAATCTTCTAGATTTAATATAAGATTAAAAACAATAATTGCTAGTGTTACTAACAAGAAAAGAATGATGGATGTTTTTCATACCTTTGATGTAGATACTGTATATCATTCTGCAGCTTACAAGCATGTACCATTAGTTGAAGAGAATCCATTTGAAGGAGTCTTTAATAATATTATTGGTACTAAGGCCTGTTTAGAAGCTGCAATTGATTCTAAAACTGAAACCTTTGTTCTTATTTCCACAGACAAGGCGGTAAGACCTACAAATATTATGGGAGCAACTAAAAGGTTCGCTGAGATGATTTTACAATCCTATTCTAAGGACAACCAAGTAACAAGGATGACCATGGTTAGGTTTGGCAATGTTTTAGGCTCTTCAGGGTCTGCTTTACCTTTATTTCAGAGTCAGATTAAAGAAGGTGGCCCCGTAACAGTTACAGATCCAGAAGTTACAAGATATTTTATGTCTATTCCTGAAGCAGCAGAGCTGGTTATACAAGCAGGAGCAATGGGAGAAGGAGGAGATGTTTTCATTTTAGATATGGGCGAGTCTATGAAAATTTTGGATTTAGCTAAAAGATTAATAAATCTCAGTGGGTTAGAAGTAAAAGATGAAAATCATGATAATGGGGATATAGAAATAATCTTCACGGGACTGAGACCGGGTGAGAAGTTGTATGAAGAACTACTGATTGGAGATAATGTGAGCAAAACAGAGCACCAACAGATTCTCAGAGCTCAAGAAGAATTTGTAGAGAAGGAAGAAATCGAAAGACTCATTGGCGAGTTAAAAGAAGCTGAAAAGAATAATGATGTATTGACTTTAAAACATATCTTTAAACGAGTGATTAATGGATATGAATCGGAAGAAAAAATTGTTGATGTCATCTCTCTGCAAAAAATAAAAACACATAAAATATAAAACATTGTTTACTTATATCGACTCAATTGAAGATCTTTCATTTTTAAACAAAGAACTTCTACAAAAACCTTGTTTGGGAGTTGACACAGAATTTAGGAGAACAACTAAAGATAATATGAGATTAGCTCTACTTCAGGTAAATGATGGAGAGGATATCTATCTTATAGATGCCATATCGATTAATGACCCAAAAGGAAACTGTGATTTCCTATTTTCAGATTCAGTTAGGAAGATTTTTCATTCCTGCAAAGAAGATTTAGAAGCGATTTATTCTTGGACTGGAAATATAATGAAAAATTTATTTGATACTCAACTAGCTAATGCATTCTTAAATGGAGAATTTTCAATTGGTTATCAAGCCTTAGTAGAACAAGAGATGGAAATAGTCTTAAATAAGAATGAAACGAGATCAAATTGGATTAGAAGACCTTTGTCTGATTCACAACTAAAATATGCTTCATTAGATGTAGAGTATTTAATCCATCTATACAACGCTCAAAAAGAAGCATTAATCAGCACACCTAAGCTAGGATGGCATGATCAAGAAATTGATAGATTACTGAAAGTAACATTTAATCCAACAGTTCATAATGATATAGAAAGAATTATTTCAAGAGCAGAGGAAGCAGATATCCTGTTTAAATTTAATAAAACTGTAGAACAAATTTCTAAGAGAGAAGAGATCAACCCTACTTTATTTTTTTCAAAAAAGGCCCAAAAAGATTTTTTGAGGTTAGTCCTAACAGACGGATTAGAAATAGCTTGTAAAGAAATTACTGCCTGGAGAAGTCATCTCATCAAGGAAGATATTATAAATCTTTTGAAATAACTACATGTATTGGACTATTTATATATTTAGTTCATTGTTAATTTGTTCTGTTATTGCAACAATTAATAAAAAATACTTTACTGAAATTTTGGTTTTATCTTTTGTAATTTTTACTACCCCTGCACAAATAGACATTTCAAATTTAGACTATGCACCTTCCTTATTCACATTTCTTTTTAATTTGTTATTGGAACAAAACTTGTCTTTAAGACCGCTTAGACCATTAGTAATAACCATTCCTACAAGCATAGTAGCTTTATTTATAGCAAGAATGTTTAAAAGAAAATTCTTTTAGCTTCCAAATTCATTAGATCAAGAATTCCAATTGCATTGCTGCCTTTTTGCATGCCTGCAGACTCACCTGGATTAAAATACAGAACACCGTTTTTTGTGTTATTTTCATAACGGTGAGTGTGTCCATAAAGCACAACTTGGATAAATTGATTTTCTGATAAGAATTGGTCTATATTATCTGGTTCATGGAAAATAACGATTTCTCTGTCAAATAAGCTTAATCTTTTAGGGGGCTCCTGAAACTTAAAGTTGTTTTTTTGTGCTACTTCTTTAAGGCCTGATTCATTCCTATCATTGTTTCCGTAAACGCCAATAAGCTGAGAATTAAGCTTAGAAAATTGCTCTAACGTATTGGCATTAGTTATATCGCCCGTGTGAATAACTATAGGGACTTTTTCGTCATTAAATAGATTAATGATTATTTCAATATTTTTTAGGTTGTTATGCGTATCGCTAACAACGCCAATTTTCATAAGAAGT
>MDTB01207184.1_pt1 | contig 37133 bp, 30 predicted proteins | sample 811161 | NCBI WGS metagenome assembly MDTB01 (sample SAMN05326650, study PRJNA326480) | marine metagenome | isolation source: seawater | place: Mediterranean Sea | collected 2009 | reverse complement strand
TTTTGTTTTTATAAAGGTACCCCAAGTATTGCTTTTTTTGTCCGCTAATTTATTTAAAGTGATTGATATTTTTTTTTCTCTCAAATAGCCGTCAAAATCAGAACTGATTACTTTTGTATCATTAAATACGATAGCGTCACCTGGATTGAGTTCATTAACTAGGTTTTTGAACTTAATTATTCTTGGAATTTCTTCATTAATAATAAGCTTGGATGCGTCCCTTGGTTTAATGGGTTGCAAAGCAATTAATTCTCTGGGAAGAGTATAGTCTAAATCAGTCAACTCCATGTTAATAAAGACTATTTATGATCTGTAATAAAAATTTTTTACATTTCTTTAATTGATCTAGTTCGATAAATTCATCAGGCTTATGTGCTTGCTTGATTGAACCAGGACCACAGACAACGGTTTGAAAACCTAGCTTATTGAATATGCCGGCTTCAGTTCCAAAGCTCACTGTGTTGATTGAGTTACTTTCAAGATTTTTTAAACACATGGATATAACTTCAGATTTGTCGTCTGTTTTAAGTGGAGGGAAATCATTTTGTTCTATAAATTCTATGTAACAATCTTTGTCGAAAGATTTCATATTTTTTTCTAATTTAAATAAATATTTATTAATTTCAGATACTAAAGTATCTGTCTTAAAGCCTGGAATATCTCTGATTTCAAAATACAATTCGCATTTTTTAGGTATTATATTTACAGCAATTCCACCATTTATCTTTCCAATATTGATAGTAGTATAGTTTGGTGTAAACTTTAAATTTTTGGTTTTTTTTAATTGCTCTTGTTTTACGTTTAAAAATTCTATGAATTTTGAACAAAAATTAATTGAATTAACACCTTGATCAATTAATGAAGAATGCGACTCTAAACCATGGAAACAAACATAATAATTTTTTTTCCCCTTGTGTTTATTTACTAGTTTCATTTCTGTAGGTTCTCCAACAATACAAAATTTAGGTTGTGGTTTCAATTTTTCTAAAAATGGCATGAATTTTTGAATTCCAATACATCCTATTTCCTCATCATAAGAGAATACAAGATGAATTGGTCTCTTGAGTTTTTCAATTTTAATATCTTTTACTAAGCAAAGAACTACTGCGATAAAACCTTTCATATCTGTAGTGCCTCTTCCGTAAAACTTATTTCCTTTTTTTGTAAGTTTAAATGGATTAGATGTCCATATTTGACCCTGAGTTGGAACTACATCTGTATGTCCAGAAAAAATAACTCCACCTTCTACATTTGGACCAATAATACTATGAACATTGAACCTACCAGTGTCCCCCTTAATTTTTTTTGATTTAACTCCGTATTTCTTTAAAAAATCAATTATAAAAACAACGATCTCTTCGTTACTGGTTTCACTTACAGTTTTAAAAGAAATTAATTTTGTTAAGATTTGATCTAAATTCATTTTTAATCGTTACTAAATTGTTCATTTATAATTCGTTCTTCCAGATCATGTCCTGGATCAAACAAGAGATTCATAAATAATCTTTTTTCTAATTCTATCTCAAGTTTGTTTATTTTTTCAAACTGCATAAAATCTGCTTCAGCTCTAACTGGTCGTAAATCAGAATCAATAGCATTCAAAGTAATTCTTGCATCATTATTTAAAAGGGCACCCCTCCATCTCCTAGGACGGTATGGACTAATTGGAGTCAATGCGAGAACCTTGGCTCCTACAGGAATTACTGGCCCTCTCAATGAAAGATTATACGCTGAACTACCAGCTGGAGTTGAAATTAAACAGCCATCCCCAAGATATTCTTTAATACGAATCTTATTATTAATTTTTATACTTATTTTAGCGATTTTTGAACTATTTCTAATCAGTGAAACATCATTAAATGCTAGTCCCTCGGTAACAAGTTTACTTTTATTAAAACATTTGATTTTCAAAGGGGAAAGTTTGTAGGAAATTGCTTTTGAAATTCTATTTTCTAAATTTTTTTCAGAATATTGATTCATAAGAAACCCTATATGTCCTCTATTCATTCCATAAATTGGCTTTTTAAGATGCAAAAAGTTATGAAGAGACTTAAGCATAGTGCCATCACCACCTAAGGCAACGATTACATCAGCATTTGCTGGTTCTACATAATTGTAGATTTCTTTCATTTTCTTAAGAGATTTTATAGCGTCTGGTTTTTCAGAAGAAACAAATCCAATCTTCGTCATTATTAACCTCCTGTTGTATTCATGAATCTCTTTTTAATATAACTTTTGTCATCCACACCGAAAAAATGTCTTTCAGGTTTGTTGTAAATTACATTTTGCAAAACTTCTGATAATTCTTTATTTTTACCAGATTTTAAAAAAGGATTTAAATCAACAGAGTTATTATCACCCAAACAAGGATAAATTATGCCACTTGATGTTACTCTTATTCTATTACAAGTTTGACAAAAATGATCTGAAATTGGTGATATAAATCCAACAAATAAATTTAGTTTTTTACAGAAAAAATATTTAGATGGTCCAGACGAAGAAAAGTCAGATTGATCGAGCTTGAATTCCTGGCCTATAATTTTTTTTGCTTCCGTAACTGATAAATATTGTTCAACTCTTGATAATGGAGTTTCTCCAATTGGCATGACCTCTATAAAGGATAACGAAAAACCATTTTTACCGCACCACTCCATTATATTTAATATCTCATCATCATTAAAACTTTTTAGGAGAACTGTATTAATTTTTACTTGGATATTATTTTCTTTAGCAGACATGATTCCATTCATTACATTACCGAGATTACCCCCATTGGTTATAAAATTAAACTTTTCTTTAACTAATGAATCCAGAGAGATATTTATTCTTTTTATACCAAATTTAGAGAGAGTTTTTGCGTGTTTTTCCAGTTGAGTAGCATTGGTTGTAATTAACAAGTCTTCAATCAAATTTTTCTTAAGTTTATTAGACAAATATTCTAAATAATCAATAATATCCTTTCTTATTAATGGTTCACCTCCTGTAATTCTAATTTTTCTCATACCCAGTTTTATTAAAACTTTCGAAATTAATTTTAACTCGTTAAGACTAAGAATTTTTGTTTTTTCGTATAAATGAGGGTTTGAGCTGGGCATGCAATATTTACATCTCAAATCACATCTGTCAGTTACAGAAATTCTGACGTAATTAACTTTTCTTCCAAAACTATCCAACATAAAATTTTCTATTAATAATGTTTATATTTTAATCTCTTAGGTTACAATAACAAAGCATTCAAAATTATAAATATCTAAATTAATGAAAATTAAACCTAATTTACAAAATTCATCACTGACAAGAAGAATATATGGATTTGATGAGAATTTAAAAAGAAAAAAAATTGACGTCATAGAAGAGAAACCAATCACGCTTTTTCTTAACGACCAGGAAATTGTCACGATGATGACAATTAATGATTACCCTGAATACCTTGCACTTGGATATCTTTTAAACCAAAAAATGATAAATAATAGAACAAAAATTGAATCTGTGGAATTTTATTCTGATTTAGAAACTATTGTTGTAAGAACAAGAAAAAAAACTGATTATGAGGAGAAATTAAAAAAAAAAATTATTACTTCAGGATGTGCTCAGGGAACCATGTATGGTGATTTAATGGAAAGTTTGGATAAAGTAAAATTGAACAACTCAATAAAGATAAAACAATCTTGGATATATGATTTGTCAAAGAAAATTAATTTAACCCCAAGCTTGTATCTAAAGGCTGGCGCTATTCATGGATGTGTTTTATGTAAAAAAAACAAACCTTTAGTCTACATGGAAGATGTAGGGAGGCATAACGCTATTGATAAGATTGCAGGATACATGAAGATAAATAAGATATCGCCTTCGGATAAAATTTTTTATACAACTGGAAGGTTAACAAGTGAAATGGTTTTAAAGTCGGTTCAAATGAGAATACCAATTGTTATTTCTAGATCAGGTTTTACTGCTTGGGGAGTTGATCTTGCTAGAAAGACAAATTTAACTTTGATTGGTAGAGCAAAAGGCAGAAAATTTATGATATTGAGTGGAGAAAAAAGAATTGAATAAATTTGATGTTTTAGGTGTTATCTTATCAGGTGGGCTCTCCAAAAGGATGGGAGAGGACAAGTCAAAAAAAATAATATTTGGAAAAAGTTTAATAGAACTAACTCTTTTAAGATCAATTAAACAAGTTGGGAAAATTATAATAAATTCAAATAAGCTTCCTAAATTCTCGGATAATTTTAATTTTGAAGATGTTGTAAAAGATTGTATTCCAGGAAATAAGGGTCCTTTAGTAGGGATTTTAACTGGAATTAAATGGGCAATTAAGAATACAAAAAGTTCTTGGTTAGTTTCCTTCCCTGTCGATTCACCATTTTTTCCAGACGATTTGGTTATAAGATTTCTTATGGAAAGTAAGGGCTGTGAGGTGTTAATAGCGAAATCTCTTGATAGAATTCATCCTGTTTTTTCAATGTGGAAAATAACTTCAGAAATAGAAAAAAAATTAGAAATATCGATAACCGAAAATGAAAGAAAAATTGATAGAGTGACAAAAAAATTTAAAAGTAAGGTGGTAAATTTTGAATATATTAGATATGATCCATTTTTTAACGTAAATACACAAGAAGATTTAGAAAAGGCCAAGATCATATATAAAAAAAACTTTCTGGATATTTAAATGAGCTTTGTTGATAAACTACATAAAAAAAATATTATAGCCAAACCTGGTTTTAATAGATGGCTGGTTCCGCCAGCCTCTATAGCAATACATTTATGTATAGGTTCTGTTTACGCCTGGAGTATGTTCAATCCAGCTCTTGTGAAAATATTGGGCGTAGTAACTTCTTCTGGAGACGATTGGAATCTTGGCCAGGTTGTATGGATCTTTTCTGTTGCAATTGTAAGTTTAGGGTTAGCTGCAGCTTATGCTGGAAAGTGGCTGGAGGAGGTTGGTCCAAGGATGGTTGGTTTTGTAGCTGCCTGTTGTTGGGGTGGTGGGTTTGTAGTTGGATCATTAGGAATCTATCTTCAAGAAATTGGAGTTCAAATCACTTTATCCTTGCCTATGATTGGTTCTGAGCCAATAGTTATGAGCATTGGATTGTATTTGTTGTACTTAGGATACGGAGTTTTAGGAGGCATTGGTTTAGGTCTGGGTTATGTTTCTCCTGTTTCAACACTCATAAGATGGTTTCCTGATAGGAGAGGGATGGCTACTGGTATGGCTATAATGGGATTTGGTGGAGGAGCAATGATTGCTAAAATAACAATTGATCGTTTACTTGCCAAATTTTATAAAGTTCCAGAATATTTGGGAGAGATAGATTCTATCAATCTTATTACTGAGAGTGGAAGAAGATTTGTTGATGTTTCTGGTACCTTAGTAGAAGTTGTAATCGTTACAGTTAATGATATAGCTAAAATGATAGTTCCTGGAGATCCAGGGGTTTATATTGTTGGAACAGGCTCCAGTGGAGCTGCTCAAACATTCTTATTTTTAGGTATAGTTTATTTTATCATTATGACAATTGCTGCTTTTTCTTACAGAGTTCCGCCAGAAGGTTGGAAACCAGAAGGATGGACTCCTCCTAAAGATTCTAAAAAAAGTAGGTTAATTACCAAGCACAATGTACATATAGACCAAGCACTTAAAACTCCTCAATTCTATTTTTTATGGATTGTCCTATGTTTTAATGTAACAGCAGGAATTGGTGTTATAGGAGTTGCAAAAACAATGATGATTGAAATATTTGAGCCAAGCTTGCCCTCAATCGTAACAGCAGGTTTTGCCGGCACCTATGTTTTAATGATAAGTGTTTTCAATATGGTGGGAAGAATTTTTTGGGCCTCTATGTCTGACTTTATTGGACGAAAAACTACTTATTTTATTTTTTTCTCACTTGGTATTTTACTCTATCTTTCTATCCCCTTTACAGCAAAAGCTATGAGTGTTGATCCTATTGTTACATATTTGATTCTTTTTTATGCGGCATCGATGGTAATTTTTACTATGTATGGAGGAGGGTTTGCAACTATTCCAGCATATCTTGCGGATATTTTTGGAACACGCTATGTTGGCGGAATTCATGGTAGACTTTTAACAGCCTGGTCAACTGCTGGTGTTTTAGGCCCAGTTGCAATTACGCAGCTTAGACAAAATTCTGTAGATAATGCAATTTCTAACCTCGTTACAAAAATTACTCCAGATAAATTTACTGAAATTTACGGTGATTCTGTTGAAAATTTATCACTTTTAGTTCAAGAAAAAACAGTTACTATTTCAAACTTAATGCCCCATATGCCTGATGGGACAATAAATCCTTCCACAACGTTGTATAACTCTACAATGTTTGCTATGGCCGGGTTATTAGCTGTGGCTTTTATTTCGAATCTCCTAATTGGTCCTGTTGATAAAAAGCACCATATGAAGAGTTAAAACTAGATGTGTTAATTGTAATTATTTATGCAGTTAATTTTTGAATTTTAGCGGCACAATATTTCAACTCCGGGATCTTTCCGTCAGGGTCTAAAGCTTGGTTTGTGAGAAAATTAGCAGGAGCATTCTCGAAGCAAAATGGTAAAAAGACCATTCCATCAGGAATCATTTTATCATATCTTACTTTTACTGTTACTTTTCCTCTTCTAGTAAGAAGTTCTACAGTTTCATCCTGAGAAAACCTATTCTTTATCATTTCATTTTTTGACATGTTGACGTAAGGTTGTGGCTCTATTGTACTGAGTACCTTTGATCTACAAGTCATGGAACCTGTGTGCCAATGTTCCAATAACCTACCAGTTGTTAAAACAAGGGGAAAGTTTTTATCTGGTACTTCATCGGGTGAAACCAACTTGGCCGGAACAAGCCTTCCTTTTTTGTCGTTAGTGGGAAAACCTTCACCAAATATAACTTCATTTCCTGGTTTATTTTTGTCATCGCATGGATAAGTTACAGCTCCTTCTCTAACAAGTCTTTCCCATGTTATGTTTTTCAATGAATCCATACAACCACTTAATTCGTCAAAAACTTCGTCAGGTCCCGAATAATCCCAATTAAGACCTAATCTGTTGGCGAGTTCTTGAATTATCCATAAGTCTTGTTTGGCTTCACCGGGAGGGTTGACAGCTTTTTTTGCAAGTTGAACTCTTCTATCCGTGTTAGTAAATGTTCCTGTTTTTTCTGGGAATGCGGATGCAGGCAAGACTATATCGGCAAGATAAGCTGTTTCTGTAAGGAAAATATCTTGAACTATAAGTGTGTCGAGCTTAGCTAGTGCTTCGCGCGCATGATTGGCATTTGGATCAGACATGGCAGGGTTTTCGCCCATTACGTATAAACCTTTTATTTGTTTGGCATAAATAGCTTCCATAATCTCAACAACTGTTAACCCTGGGTTTGGATTGATTTCGCAATTCCAGTAATTTTCAAAGAACTTAACGTTATTAGCGTCTGCTATTGGAGTGTAGTCTGGAAAAACCATTGGAATCAAACCAACATCTGAGGCTCCTTGCACATTATTTTGTCCTCTTAGTGGATGAAGACCAGTACCAGGTCTTCCTACATTACCCGTTGTTAATGCAAGTGAAATTAAACATCTTGAATTATCAGTTCCGTGGATATGTTGAGAGATACCCATACCCCAGAAAATCATAGCTGATTTAGCGTTTGCAAAAATTCTTGCTGTTTCTTTGATTTCTTCCGGATGGATACCACAAATATTGGTCATTTCCTCGGGTGTAAAATCCTTAACGTGTTCTTTGAGCTCAAGGTATCCTTTGGTGTTTTTTTCTATATATTGTCTATCAACCAGTCCTTCTTCAATGATTGTATTAAGCATTGCATTTAATAAAGCAACGTCGGCGCCAGGTTTAAACTGAAGACTTTTCTCAGCAATTCTGGACAAATCTTGTTTTCTGGGATCCAGCACAATGAGTTTTAATCCGTTATTTTTAACAGCATTTTTGATAAATGTTGCTGCTACCGGATGATTCTGAGTTGGTCTAGCACCAATTATCACAGCCACTTCAGCATTTTTAACCTCTGAAACAGGTGCTGTGACTGCCCCAGTCCCAATTGCTTCCATTAAAGCTGCTACCGATGAGGCGTGACACATTCTTGTGCAATGATCAACATTATTATTTTTAAAACCTGTCCTTATTAACTTTTGAAATAAATAAGCTTCCTCATTGGAACCTTTGGCACAACCAAAACCTGCTAAGGCATTTTTTGCATTATCAGATTTGATTATTTTTTTTAGTTTCTTTCCGGCAAGGTTTAAAGCTTCATCCCATGATGCCTCTCTAAAATGGGTATAAGGATTGTTTGGATCGATTCTTTCTTTTGGGTCTTTTTTTATCCCATTTTTTCTAATAAGTGGCTTGGTTAAACGCTCTGGATTATGGATGTAGTCAAAACCAAATCTTCCTTTAACACATAATCTGTTGTGATTAGCTGGGCCTTCTCTCCCGTCAACAGAGACAATCTTTTCTCCTTTAATATTGTATGTTAATTGACAACCTACACCGCAATATGGACATAATGAGTCAACTTTTCTATCGGGGCTTATAATTTTCTTACCATCTTCATTTAATAAGTTGGATTCCATTAGTGCGCCTGTTGGGCATGCTTGAACACATTCTCCACAGCTAACACACGAAGAATCACCCATTGGGTCATTAAAATCAAAAACAACTTTCGAATTATGTCCTCTATTACCCATACCAATTACATCATTTACTTGAACTTCTCTACAAGCTCTTACACAAAGGTTGCAGTGGATACAGGCATCTAAATTTACTGACATAGCAACATGAGAATTGTCGGAGTTTGGAATGTGTTTACGGTTTCTTTTATCGAAGCGACTTTCAGTAACTTTTAAATCATCAGCCATTTTCCAAAAATGAGAATCCGGGTCGTGACAATCTTCTTTTTTAGGTTGATCTGTAACTAAAAGCTCTAGTATCATCTTTCTTGATTTTTCGGATCTTTCGTCATTAGTCGAAACTTTCATTCCATGAGATGGTTTTCTTAAACATGATGGAGCGAGAACTCTTTCACCCTCAATAGATACCATGCATGCTCTGCAATTTCCATCTGCACGATAACTCGCTTTATCTGAATAACATAAATGTGGAAGAACAATTCCGTTCTTTTTAGCTACCTGCCAGATTGTTTCTCCTTCAGAAGCTTTCACTTTTTTATTATTTAAATAAAATTCTATCATTTAACTAATTTAATCGACTATATATGATCTTTAAAATAATTTAAAGTACAAGTAATAGGGTTGCCAGCTGCTTGGCCTAAACCACAAATTGAAGCATCACCCATAGTCTGCACGAGTTCTTTGAGCAAATCTTCATCCCAATTATTCTTCTCTAAAAGTTTTACGGCTTTTTCTGTACCAACTCTACATGGTGTACATTGTCCACAACTCTCATCATTAAAAAACTTAAGCAAATTCAATGCGACTTTTTTAACATCATCTTTGTCTGAGAAAACTACAATTGCCCCGGACCCAATAAAACATCCATGTTTTTCCAAAGTACCAAAATCTAGAGGTATGTCTGCCATCGTAGCTGGAAGAATTCCGCCTGAAGCTCCACCTGGTAAATAACCCAAGAATTTATGACCGTCAAGCATTCCTCCACAATACTCCGATAATAACTCATTCATTGTAATGCCTGCTGGAGCTAACTTAACCCCAGGGTTTTTCACTCTCCCGGAAACCGAATAACTGTGCGGTCCTTTGTGTCCATTTTTTCCTTGACTGCTATACCATTTATGGCCATTCGTTAATATATCGGGAACCCAGAAAACAGTTTCAATATTATGGTTGAGAGTTGGTTTTCCAAAAAGACCAACTTTGGAAACAAAAGGAGGTTTGTGTCTAGGCAACCCACGTTTTCCTTCAATAGATTCTATCATAGCCGACTCTTCCCCACATATGTAAGCTCCAGCACCTCTTCTAACATAAACATTTGTTTCTTGATCAATAACCTTATTTTTTTTTAAAATATCCAATTCTTCAATCATTTTTAACCTAATACCAGGATATTCATCCCGCATATAGATAAATATATCTTTTGCTTCGACTGCCCATGCTGCAATCAACATTCCTTCGAAAAATTTATGAATATTGGTTTCTAGATATAACTTATCTTTAAATGTTCCGGGTTCTCCCTCATCACCATTAATAGTCATGAGTCTGGGGCCCTTCTCCATTCTAACAAATTTCCATTTTTGTCCTGATGGAAAACCAGCTCCACCCATACCTTTAAGACCAGATTCGTTTAGTTCGTCGATTATTTTTTGAACGCTCAGCTTACCTGAATAACATTTTTTTAAAATTTGATAACCACCATCATTACAATATTGTTCAAAACTTATGCCTGAAATCGGGTCGGGGTGTAATTTTTTCTCTGAAATTATCTTTTTTACTTTGTCAATATTTGCATAAACTAAATGCTTGTGACCTATTTCGCATGCGGGTGCTTTGTCACATAAACCCATGCAAGGGGCTCTAACAACTCTTACTTTTTTTTTGTCTAAATTCTTACTTAATGAGCTAATTAGTTTTTCAGAGCCAAATAATTCACATGTTAAACTGTCACATACTCTTATTGTAATGTCTTGAATTGAGGGGTCATTATCTTCAATTACATCAAAATGAGCATAAAAGGTTGCGACTTCGAAGGATTCAGCAAATGGGATTTTGAGTATATCAGATATAGCTGCAAGATGTTTTTTTCTAATTGCACCATATTTATCCTGAATTAAATGAAGGTATTCAATTAAAAGATCACGACGAACAGGTAAAGGTTTTATTAAATTTGAAATCTCTTCTAAATCTTCGTCGTTAGTGTTTCGCCCTTTAGGGTAAAACTTCTTATTTTTATTAATATCAAGCATTTAATATATATGTTAATAAATTAGTTATTTTAAATATAATATATTTATAAAGCTTTTTTAATAAATATATTGAACTTTTTTTTATTTATAATTTTCTTGCAAAATTTTTTGAATTTTATTGAGCAGGTTACCGCCTTTAAACAAATATCCTTTTATACCAGCGTTTTTGGCCGCCTCAACATCACTATTTTTATCTCCTATTAAAAAACATTTGTTTTTTTCCAATTTATATTTTTCTAATGCAAAATTAATCATTTTAGGAGAGGGTTTTCTCTCTTTGGGTCTTTCACTAGGCAGCTCGGTTGAAAAAAAAAAATCATCGATGCTAGATCCAATTTTTTTCAATTCATTGTTAATCCAATTGTGAAGTTTTTTTACATCTTCTTTTTTATAAAACCCTCTTTCTACTCCAGATTGATTTGAAATAACTATTATTAAAAAATTTTTTTTCTTTAAATATTTGATTGCTTCAATTGCTCCTTCAATCCACTTAAAATCTTCAACTCTATAAAGATATCCAATATCCTCATTAATTACTCCATCTCGATCTAAAAAACAGGCTTTTTTAATTTTTTTAAATTTCTCTTGATTCATTTTTTTTCAACTATAATTATAGTTCATAAATTTAATTATTAAAATTATGTCTAATAAAAAAAAACTTTTAAATGGATCTTACATACCTTCAGAAAAAGAAGAATTTATGAATCCTAAGCAGATTGAATACTTTAAAAATCTATTGAATAGTTGGAAGAATGATCTCCTCAAAGGCTCTTCTACAACAATTAGCAATCTAAAAGAAGAGTCTTCTAATAAACCAGACAATGCTGACCGCGCTTCAATTGAATCTGAAAGAAGTTTAGAATTAAGAACTAGAGACAGAGAAAGAAAATTGATCAGTAAAATTAATAAAGCATTAAGAAAGATTGAAGAGGGAACCTACGGATATTGTGAAGATACTAACGAACCAATTTCAATCAAAAGGTTAATGGCTAGGCCCATCGCGACGTTATCTCTTGAGGCGCAAGAATCTCATGAAAAGTCAGAGAAAATATACAAAGAAAAAGAATATTAATTTAATTGTTGTCTTAATATTATTTGATGATATTATGAAAGAACATTTATAGAACATTTATGGATAAACTTAAAACATTAGAATCTACAATTAGTCAAATAGAAAGAAATTTCGGTAAAGGCTCTGTCATGAAATTAGGCGAACGCGAAGTTGTTGAAATTGATGCGATTTCTTCCGGATCTTTAAGTCTAGACATCGCGCTTGGTATTGGCGGATTACCTAAAGGAAGGATTGTTGAAATTTATGGCCCAGAAAGTTCTGGTAAAACAACATTAGCTCTTCATGTAATAGCTGAGGCGCAAAAAAAAGGAGGTACTTGTGCATTTGTAGATGCAGAACACGCTCTCGATCCAGTCTATGCGAAGAAATTAGGTGTTAACACTGATGAAATGCTTATATCTCAACCCGATAACGGAGAACAAGCATTAGAGATTGCAGATACGCTTGTTAACTCTAACGCCATTGATGTCTTGGTAATAGATTCAGTTGCAGCGCTTGTTCCTAGAGCTGAAATAGAGGGTGATATGGGTGATTCTCATATGGGGTTACATGCAAGATTAATGAGTCAGGCTTTGAGAAAGTTAACAGGTTCGATTTCCAGGTCTCAAGCTCTTGTTGTCTTCATTAATCAAATTAGACAAAAAATAGGTGTTATGTTCGGAAATCCCGAAACAACAACAGGTGGGAATGCTTTAAAGTTTTATGCATCAATTAGGATGGATATCAGAAGAATTGGAGCTATTAAAGATAGGGATGAAGTTGTGGGTAACCAGACAAGAGTAAAAGTAGTGAAAAATAAATTAGCACCACCCTTCAAAACAGTAGAATTTGACATAATGTATGGTGAGGGAATTTCCAAAAATGGAGAAATTTTAGACATTGCTGTAAAACAAGGATTTGTTGAGAAGTCTGGGGCATGGTATTCTTACGAGGGAGAAAGAATAGGTCAAGGAAGAGAGAATGCAAAAATTTATTTGAAAGAAAACCCTGAAATTGCATCAAAAATTGAAGAGACAATTCGAAGCTCTAGCGACACTAACAATGAAGAATCTTCTGAAATGAACCAAGAATCACCAGAAGTTGACAAAGAATCAGAAGATAAATAATTGAAAGTTGATTAATGAGTTGATTTTTCATTATAATCATTTAGCTAAATGAAAAAATCAATAAAAGATTCAAATAAAGTTAGAGATAAATTTTTAAATTTTTTTAAAAGCCAATCACATACAGTACTTAATTCGTCATCATTAATTCCAAAAAATGATCCTACCATTTTATTTACAAATTCAGGTATGGTTCAGTTTAAAAAATGTTTTACAGGTGAAGAAAACGCATCGGATAAAAATGTTGTAACTGTTCAGAAATGTCTTAGAGCAGGTGGAAAACATAATGATCTGGAAAACGTAGGGTTTACTCCTAGACATCATACTTTTTTTGAAATGTTGGGAAATTTTTCCTTTGGAGGGTATTTTAAAGAAGAAGCCATAGAATTTGCTTGGTCTTTGTTAATTAAGGAATTTTCAATAAGCAAAGAAAAGCTTATCATTACAGTTTTTAAGGAAGATGATTTGTCATATGCAATTTGGAAAAAAATATCTGGATTTTCAGATAACAAAATTATTAAAATTTCCTCTAATGATAATTTCTGGTCGATGGGTGAGTTGGGTCCATGTGGTCCTTGTAGTGAAATTTTTTTTGACAATGGCGATAAGATTAACGGAGGTATGCCAGGAACAAAAAATCAAGACGGAAACAGATTTGTGGAAATATGGAATTTAGTATTTATGGAATTTGAAAAAAAAGAGAGTGGAATGTTTAAACTTCCTGGAAAATTTGTAGATACTGGTATGGGACTAGAAAGAATAACAGCCGTTCTCGCTGGTAAAACTAATAATTATGAAACAGATTTATTCGAGTTTTTATTTAAAAAAATTGAACAAGAAACAAACACGAAATTTAGTCGGGATACACTTATTCCTTTCAGAATAATTTCAGATCATATCAAATCGATTATTTTTATGATGTCCGAAGGGATTATTCCATCAAATGAAGGAAGAGGTTATGTTTTAAGAAGAATAATAAGAAGGGCCATACTTAATGTAAATAAATTAAGACAAAAGTGTGTCATTTTGCACAAGTTGGTTGAAAATGTTATAGCTAAATATGGAGAGATTTACCCTGAAATAAATAATGCAAAACTTTTTATAAAAAATAATCTTAAAAATGAGGAGATAAAGTTTTCAGAAACTTTAAATATTGGATTGGAAATACTTTATAATGAAATTAAAAAGCTAGGAAGTAAAAAGTTTAAACCAGAGATTGCTTATAAGCTTTATGATACATATGGTTTTCCAGTAGATATGACTAATTCAATTTTAAGTGAAGGAAACTATAAATTAGATATGGTTCAATATAAAAGAATTTTAGAATTAAAAAAAAAGGAGCAGAAGAAAACTTGGGTAGGTAATCAAAAAAAAGATAAATATCATCTTTATAATGAAATGGTCAAAACTCTTAAAAACACAAAATTCTGCGGTTATGAATCTGATTCTTGTAGATCTAAATTAATAAAAATTTTCGATAATGGTAAATTAGTTAATTCTTCTAAAGATAATGAAAATATAGTTTTAGTTTTTGATACAACCCCTTTTTACGCAGAAGCTGGTGGACAAGTTGGTGATGCCGGGAATATATTTGATTTAAAAAATAATTTGATAGGAAGAATAAGTGATACACAGAAAATCGGGAATGGTGTTTACATGCATTTCTTAGACAAATCTCTTTCAGAATTAAAAATTAATGAAAAGTATTTCTTAGAAATTGATAAGACTAGACGTAATAAAATTAGTAATAACCATTCAGCAACTCACTTACTACACGAATCATTAAGACAAATTGTTGGGCAACATGTTAGTCAAAAAGGTTCTTTCGTAAGTGATAGAAGACTTAGGTTTGACTATTCTTCAAATGATCAATTGTCTATTGATCTCCAGAAAAAAGTTGAAGCAATCGTAAACAACTCGATAAGGTTAAATATAAAAAGCGACGTTCAACAAATGTCAATTAAAAAAGCTAGAGATAAAGGAGCAATAGCATTATTTGGAGAAAAATATTCTGAAATTGTCAGAGTAGTTAGCATTGTTAGTGAAGAAGAAAACAATGTTAGTGACTTTAAATCGATTGAATTATGTGGAGGGACTCATGCTGACTATACAGGAGATATAGGAATGTTCAAAATTATGAGTGATGTTTCAATCGCTTCTGGTGTAAGAAGAATAGAAGCTTTAACTGGTAGAGACGCTGAAAAGTATTTTGATGAACAAATTCATATTCTTGGTGAAATTAAACAAACACTCAAGGCAAATAATGAAAATATATTAGAAAAAATAAAAATTTTGAAAAATAATGCCTCAGAGTCTAAGAATAAAAAGACTAATGAAGTTATTAATTATTCAGACCAAAATATTATTTCGAAGAAAAATTTTGATATCTATTATGATAACTTAAACTGTTTGCCAAAGGAATTAAGAAACAGCGCAGATAAAATAAAAAAAAGTTTTGATTCAGGAATAATTATTTTATCAACAGCTGTTGATAAAAAAGTTTCGGTTGTTGTTGCAGTTACTAATTCTTTAATTGATAGATTTGATTCAAATGAGATTATCAAAAAAATAATTTCATTTCTTGGTGGCAAGGGTGGAGGAGGTAGAAGGGATTTATCTCAAGGTGGCGCACCATTGAACATCAAATTTAAAAATCTTAAGAAGTATTTGCAGAAAAATATTAGTTAGCTTTTAATTTCTTTTTCAAAATCTTAAAAAACTCATTTGTTGTAATCCATTTTTGGTCAGGCCCACACATTAATGCTAGGTCTTTTGTCATATATCCTGAATTTAACGTTTCAAGACAAATGTTTTCTAAATTATTTGAAAATTTTTTTAATTGAATATTTGAGTCCAAGTATCCTCTATGATGAAGAGCTCTTGACCATGCAAATATCGAAGCAATTGGGTTAGTAGAGGTCTCAATTCCATTTTGATATTGTCTAAAATGGCTTGTTACAGTTCCGTGAGCGGCCTCAGTTTTAAGTGTTTTTCCGTCTGCGCTTTGAAGGACAGATGACATCAGACCAAGAGATCCATAACCCTGGGCAACAAGATCAGACATCACATCACCATCATAATTCTTACATGCCCATAAAAAACCCCCACTCCATTTCATAAGGCAGGCAACCATATCATCTATTAATCTATGTTGATATGTAAGACCTTTCTTGTCAAATTGAGTTTTAAAACTTTTATTATAAACATCATCAAAGATTTCTTTAAAAGCTTCATCGTACTTTTGTAGAATTGTATTTTTTGTAGATAAATATAAAGGAAAATTTCTTTTCAATGAAAAGTTAAAACAAGAGTTAGCAAAATCATATATGGAATCAAAAACATTAAAATAAGCGAGACCAACTCCAGCTGAATCAAAGTCGTGGACAACTTGTTCTTCCTTGTTCCCATCTTCTGATTCAAAAATGAACGAAAGACGTCCCTTTTTTTTAATAGATATCTCTTTCGAACGATAAATATCTCCAAACGCATGCCTTGCAATGACTACTGGTTGATTCCAATGGTTCACAATCTTAGGGATTTTTTCCACCATTATAGGTTCACGAAATATGGTGCCTTTTAGAATATTCCTTATTGTTCCGTTAGGAGAAGGATATTTCTTTTTAAGATTATATTCATTTACCCTTTTATCATCAGGAGTAATGGTGGCGCATTTTACCCCAACTTTGTTTTTTTTTATTGATTCAGCTGCTTCTTTTGTAACTTGATCATTTGAACTATCTCTACTTTTTATACTTAAATCAAAAGAGATTAAATTTATGTCTAAACAAGGTAAAATTATTTCATTTTTAATTTTATTCCATAGCACTCGAGCCATTTCATCGCCGTCAATATCGACTAAAGAATTTTTAACTTGAATTTTAGACATTGCATAAATTATTAAATTTTAGAATCTTAAATTAATTAAGACTTAACATTATTAAAAAACATGAAATTTATCATTTAAAAAAAATAATAAATAACATTGGAAACTAAGAAATTAGATATATTATAAAAGACTAAAAAAAATTATAATGAAAAAAGAATTTACAATATTAATTTCGTTGTCTTTTATTTTTGTATTAGTTTATTTTCTATACCCGAATATTCAAGGCAAAGAAGAAATAACTGATTCGGTTTCTAAAAAACAAGACTTAACCAACATATCAAATAATATACTTAATTTTCAAAAAAATTCGAAATTTTTAACGTTCGATATTGTAAGAGTTACAAAACAGGGTGATGTTGTTATGGCTGGTCAATCTCAACCCAATGAGAATATAGAGCTTTTAAACAACGACCAAGTTATTGCTAATTTCCTTTCCGATGCAAATGGCGAATGGGTGTGGATAAGTGATCTTCCCTTACAAAAAGGTATTAAAAAATTTGAGTTAAGATACGTTGATAAAAATGAAAATTTAAATACTAACAGTCAGACTGTAATTATTTTTAATGATGATAAAAAATTTAGACCAACAGTTGCAAAACTTACGAACAAAAAAAAAATTAATATTCTTAATTTTAAAAAAATTCAGGATGGTTTGTCACTTGATTTAGTAGATTATTCACCATCAGGTGATTTGATTTTATCAGGTAGGACTCTACCAGGTAACAAAATAAAGTTTTTAAAATCAGGAAATGAATTTGAATATTTATTTTCTGATGAAGATGGTAATTGGAAATTAGTTTTTAACATCAACGATTTAAAAAAAGAAACTTTAACAATTTCAACGAAAATTAAAAATGAAGAACTTCTTCTTTCTTTTAAACAAACAGATCTAAAGTCAAAATTTAATATTGAAACATTAAATGCTAATGAGATTATTGTAGAACCTGGGAACAGTCTTTGGAGAATTGCAAGAAAAACAATGGGTGGCGGGATATTCTACTCCGAGATTTACAAAAATAATTTAATGAGAATTAAAAATCCAGATTTAATATATCCGGGACAAGTCTTCAATATTCCTAAAATAAGAAAAAATATATCATATGAATAAACAAAGAGATCGTTTTGACAAATTTTCAGACTTCCTCAAGGAGTTCGAGTCTATAAAAACTTACTTTCCAAAAATTCATAAATCAGGCCTTCCATTTATAGTTTTATTTATTCTGGCAACAATATTGTTTTCGATAGTTTCTGACTTTCTTGGTTGGGTGGGGATAATCCTTACTATTTGGTGTATATATTTCTTTAGAGATCCAGATAGAACAGTTCCGCAAAAAGAGAATATTTTGGTTTCACCAGCTGATGGAAAAATTTTATCTATATCATTAGAAAAGCCTCCTGAAAATTTAAGCGAAACTAAAAATGAGAATTTAAGAAAAATCTCTATATTTATGAATGTATTTAATGTTCATGTAAATAGATCTCCAATTTCTGGTAAGGTTGTTTGGCTAAAATATGTTCCTGGGGCATTTTTTAATGCTTCATTGGATAAATCAAGTAAAGATAATGAAAGAATGATATCCAAAATTGAAATTAAAAAAAATATGTTCATTTATGTTGTTCAAATCGCCGGATTAATAGCAAGGAGAATTAAATGTGATTTAGAAGAAAACCAAGAAGTAAAAATTGGGGAACGTTTTGGGATAATAAGGTTTGGCAGTAGAGTTGATATTTACGTTCCAGAAAATTTTAAAATTAATGTTTTACCAAATCAGATTGCAATTTCTGGAGAAACAATTATTGCTGAGGTTAATGACTCTTCAAAAAAAAATAATTAATAAAACAAAAGAATAGAATGAAAAAACTTTCATTGAGAAGATTAATTCCAAATCTTTTTACCTTTATTTCTTTAACATTCGGCTTGACTTCCATTAAATTTGCTATTGATGAAAAATGGCAAATTGCAGTTTCGTTAATAGTTTTTGCTTCTTTTCTAGATAATATTGATGGAAAACTCGCAAGATTGCTAAAAACTAATTCCGACTTTGGTGTTGAATTAGATTCTTTGTCAGATTTTATTAGCTTTGGTATTGCCCCTGCATTAGTTGTGCACCTTTGGTCAAAATCGGTATTTCTTGAAAGTAGTTGGGCAATTGTTATTTTTTATGCTATTTGTTCGTCTTCTAGATTAGCCAAATTTAATATTACTAATTTTGATAATCAAAATGATTTAAAAAAAATTAAATTTTTCTCAGGTATTTCAACTCCTGCAGCAGCTGGACTTACATTGCTCCCTATGATGATATATTTTAGATTTAGTCCACCAATTATTTTAGATGAAGCTTTTATAAAATTTTATTTATTTATTCCTGCAATCTTAATGATTTCCAATATTCCGACATATTCTTTGAAAGGAATCAAGTTTGAAAAAAGACTTTTATCTTTATTAATAATTATATTAGCTAGCATTCTTTCACTGCTTTTAACTGATTTTTGGTTAGCTATGATAATTATTATAATAACTTATTTCTTGAGTATTCCTTTTGCTGTTCGAGATTTTAGAAAGAACTAAGAATCTTTGATTTCTCACCTATGTAGATCAAGCATGGAGTAATTATCAAGGTTAGAATAAAAGAAAACATAACCCCAAAAACCATTGCATTAGAAAGCTGAATCCACCACTGCGAACTTGGGCTTCCAAAGTTTATTTCTGCATCTAAAAAATTTATGTTCAAACCAATAGCCATTGGTATAAGACCAAAAAAAGTAGTTAATGTTGTTAATAAAACTGGTCTAAGCCTTTGAGCTCCTGTCCTAATAATTGCCTCACGAATATTTTCACCTTTGGCTCTTAGAAATTTATAAGTGTCAAGAAGAACAATATTGTTATTAACCACAATGCCTGCCAGTGCTATAATTCCTATGCCACTCATTACAATTCCGAAGGGTTTGCTAGAAACTAATAGCCCAATCATGACACCGATTGTTGAAAAAATAACTGCACTTAAAATTATAATACAATAGTAAAAACTATTAAAAGTGGCAATTAAGATGATTGTTATCAAAAATAAAGAAATTAGAAAAGCTTTTATAAGAAATTCTTTGGCCTCTTTTTGATCTTCTTCCTGACCGCTGAAAATGACCTTTGATTTAAAAGAGATAGAGTTATTGTTCAACCAATCTTCAATATCTTTGACTTTGTTATTGCTTATAATACCCTCTTTAACATCGAATTTTATTGTTTTTGAATTCAGGCTTTGATATCTCGCCACTTTACCAATTTTATTTTTTGGTATTCTTTTTATTAGAAGACTCAAAGAAACTGCCCCATTTTTGCCTTCAATAAGAATTTCGTCAAGTTCGTCTAGTGTCCTAAATCTTTTCTCGTACTTTACAACAATATCAATTTCTTCATCACTATCCGATGGCATAAATTCTGTAACCTTTAATCCATGTGTAAGCATTTGAATTGCATTTCCAATAGTTTGAATATCAACCCCATGTTTATCTGCTTGTTCTCTATCAATCCTTAGTTCCCACTCAATTCCAGGGTTGTTAATATCTGAATCGATATTTTTAACCCAAGGTTTTTCTTTTAAAAAATTAAACAAGTTTAGTGAGTCCATTGACAGCTTTTTCACATCATTATTCACAATGTAAATTTCAATATCTCTGTCTTTTGGTGGCCCGTCTTTTTTCTCTATAAATTCTATATAGATTCCAGGAAATTTATTTGTACTTTGTTTTAAACTATTTAAAATATCTTTAGCTTTTGGTCTCTGCTTCCAGTCTATTAGTTCTATTTTTATGCTCCCTACGACATCTTCAGATTCACTTCTTTTTTGTCCTTTCACCATACCACTTCTTGAATAGGCATTTCTAATAAATTCATTTTGAATAATTTCTTTTTCAACCTTTTTTACAATCTCATCTTTTTCAATTGGAGAAAAGTTACCTCTTGCATGAATAATTATTTCTGCATAATCAGGTTCAATTGGTGGAAAATACTCAACACCCTTTCCAAATCTAAAATATAATAATTGGATGAATATTAGAAAAACGAAAGTTAATGCTATAAGTTTTTTTGGATTATCAAGACAATATTCTATTAAATTTATATATTTTCCTTGTAAACCTTTTACCTTTTTTAGATCACCGTTTTCTAATAAGTTTAAGTTTTCCAAACTCTGATTTGATATTGCCTTATCATTTCCAAAAATCCCCCCGATAGTTGGTATAAAAATTAAAGCCATCAACAAAGATGATGATAAAACAGCTAGTAGTGTTACAGGGAGAAAAAACATAAACTCTCCGGCTACTCCTGGCCAAAAAATTAGAGGAAAAAAAGCTGCTAATGTTGTGAGTGTTGAAGCTAATACTGGTATAAACATTTTTTGTGCAGATAATGAAAAAACTTTTTTTTTACTAATACCTTCGCTCGCTCTTCTATTAGCATATTCAACAACAATAATTGCTCCATCAATTAATATCCCAACCGATAGTATAAGTGCAAATAAGACAACTACATTTATAGTCACATTGAAAAAAGATAATATGATCATTGATAATAAGAATGAGGAAGGAATAGAGATACTCACAAGTAAAGCGGATTTCCATCCCATGAATAACACAACAATTACCAGAACTATTAATGTTGCTAAAATTACATTATTTTCTAAATCTTTAATTTGATTTTTTATTTTTTCAGATTCATCTTGAAAAATTTCTATATTTAGAAACGCAGGTATGTTTTTTTTTTCATCTAAAAGCAGACTTTTAATCTTACTAATAGTTAATATTATATTTTCTCCAGTTCTCTTGGAAATCTCAAGAATTATTGCATTTTGACCATTATTCCTAGCATATCCTATTTTATCTTTGAATGAATCTCTAATTTCTGCAACATCATTTAATGTAACAACTGAGTCTCTATTTGATTTAATAGGGATGTTTAAAAGATCATTTCTATTTTCTATGAGACTAGGAATTTTAATATTAAAACTACCCTTTTCATTTGTCAGAGTTCCTGCTGGAATCATTAGATTGCTTTGTGCAATTGATGAAAGAACCTCTTTGTCAGTAAGCCCATAATTTTCTACCATTTTAGGGTCTACAATTATTTTTACTTCTCGCTTACTATCTCCAAGTGTAGAAACTTCTAAAACCTCAGAAAAACTTTCAATTTTCTTTTTAAGATATTCAGCATACTTTTGGATAATTCTACCTTCAACGTCACCTGATATAGCGACTGCAAGTACAGGAAATCTTGATAAGTTAATTTCTGTAGCTTTTGGTTCCTCTGTTTCATCAGGAAGTTTACTTTTTGTGAGATCTATTTTTACTCTAGTATCAGAAAGTGCTTTTCCCGAGTCAAATCCCGCATCAAATTCTAAAATTATATTTCCGCCACCAAGAAAAGCAGTTGAAGAAATTTTTTTTATACCTTCTATATTTTTTAATTCTTTTTCGAAAGGTTTTATTAGAAGTCTTTCTGAATCATAAGGAGAAATACCTTTATGTGAAACAGAAACGTAAATAACAGGTAAACTAATATCTGGATCTGATTCTTTTGGAAGTGAAATGTATTTATAGAATCCAAAAACTACAAAAAAAAACAAGAAAGTTAAGATTAGTTTTCTCAAGTTTAAAATTTTTTCAATCATTGTTTTTTATAACCATTACTTTCTCACCTTCAATTGTAAAATCTTGTCCTTGAGTTATGATGGAAATTTGATTATCTAATTTAATTTTTCTTGAATTAATCCAATAACCACTCCCTGTGTCACTTAAAATGTCAATTGGAATAAATTTAACCCTCTGATTTTCAATGATTTTTATTCCTATTTTACCTAAATTATTTAAAGTAACCAACGATGAGGGGACATAAAAAGCATTTTGTTTTATACCTTCAATTTGAATCTCACTCGATAATCCACTTAAGATCTTATAGTTTTCATTTTCAATTTTTACTTGAATTGTAAAATTGCGAGTATTCGGATCAGAGGTTTTAGAAATATAATTTACAAAACCATCAACTTTTTTGTCATTAATAAAAACTGTTGCATTCTGATTTAAAATAATATTTTTGATTTGTTTTTCATTTGCTGAAGTTTGAATAAACAAAGGGCTTAGATCGATAATTTTAACAATAGAATCACCTTTCTTTAAATAATCACCAAGTTCAACATAACTTTCTTCAACTGCGCTATCAAATGGAATTGTAACTTTTGTATTGTTAAGAGCAACCTGACTTTTCTCAAAGAGTGCAAGTGCATTTTCAAAATTTGTTCTAGATTGACTTAGTTTTACTTCTGATCTAAATCCTTTTTTATATAAACTTTCTGATACTTCATATTCTTTTTTTCTCTGGTTGAGTAAAGCTTCCATTTCTTTTACTTTCGCTATTTTATCCTCTGGGTCAATTAATATAAGTTGGGTTCCAGCTTTATAAAACTCACCTTTTTGGAATTGTTTTGAACTAATTCTTCCATCAACTTGTGATTTTATTGTAACAATACGTGAGGCTTCACTAAAACCTCTGAGTTTAATTTTCTTGGTGAATTCTAATTTTTCAAATATTTTAACTTCAACCTTTTTTTGAATCTCTGTATTGTTAGTTTGAACAATCTCTTTATCTTTTTTAAAAAATAGAATGATCGTTCCAACGGAAAAAATAAATATTAAAAGTATTATTCGCATTTCTTCTGAAAATTAATTACAGGTTTGATTAAATAATTAATTATTAATAAGATAAAGTCTAATAAATTTATTAAAAAATTGAAAAACTCAATATTTGCAGCAATCGATATTGGAAGTTACAACTGTAGACTAACAATTGTCAAAAGATTTAATACAACTTTAAAAATAATACATAATTTTTCTTATGCTACTAACTTAATTAAAAATTTGTCTTTTAATAATGAGTTTAGCCTTAAAAATACACAAAAAACAGTTAGTTGTTTGAAAAAAATTGCTAACAAACTCATAGAATTTAATGTAAATCATTACAGATGCATTGCAACCGAGGCTTGTAGACAAGTATTAAACCCTGAGTTTTTTATTAATCTTGTTAAAGACAAAACAAATCTCCACGTTGAAGTTATATCTGCGCATGAAGAGGCCCAGTTGTCTTTTAACAGTTGTTTATCATATACAGAAAAAATAAACGAAAAAGGAATAATTTTTGATATTGGTGGAGGTAGTACAGAACTAACAGTATTTCATAATAATTTTAAATATTTTAAGACAAGATCTATATCTTATGGAGTAATAAACCTATCAGAGAAGAAAGAGTTATATGGTCAAAAGTTTGTAGAAACAGACTTAAGAAATCATTTTAATTCAATTAAAAATGATTTTTTGAATAAATCTGATTTAAAATTAACATCTATTGGTTCATGCAGTACTGCAACTACACTATGTGCAATCTACAAAGGTTTAAATTACTTTGATATAAAAAAGATTGAAGGCTGCTCGATAAAAAATAATGATTTTTTGAAAGTAGCTAATCGCTTAAATCTAATGAGTGATGACCAACTTAAAAAATATTCATGTGTTAGATCAAATTACCAACTTTTACAAAGTGGAATAAAAATTCTAAAATTTATATTAGAAATATTACCTATAGATAAAATTATAACTTCCCAAAAAGGCCTAAGGGACGGTATTTTAATAGGTATGTTAAAAAAACATGCGAAAAATTAAATTAAAAAAAAAAAATATTAGTAATAAAAGTTTTAAATGGTTGGACAGACATTTTAATGACGAGTTTGTTCAGAAATCAAGATTAGAGGGTTACAGATCAAGATCATCATATAAATTAATTGAAATTGAAAAGAAATTTAAGGTTTTTCATAATTCAAAAAGTATCTTAGACCTAGGTTGCTCTCCTGGTGGATGGCTTCAAGTTGCAAGAAAATTTTCTTCTAAATATGCGAAAATTTTAGGTATCGATAAGTTACAACTAGAAAATATTCAAGGTGTGAAATTTATAAAAAAAAATATTTTTGATGATGATATTTTCGAAATTCTTCAAAAAAATTTTATAGATAATATAGATGTAATAATGAGCGATATGTCTCCAAACGCTTCTGGAAACAAAAGTGTCGACCACCTAAGAATAGTTTCATTGGTTGAGAGAGTTTTGGAAATTTCAAAGAAAATGTTAAAACCAGGTGGTACGTTAATATCGAAAATTTTCCAAGGAGGAGCTCAGGGTGAACTAATAGATTCAATGAATAAAGACTTAACTGGAATAAAATATTTTAAACCAAAATCATCTAGAAAGGAATCACCTGAAACCTATCTAATAGCAAAAAAAAATTAATTATTTTGTTTAAAAACTTTTTATTATCGATTAAATTATTCTATGAAGAATTTAATCGAAGCTTTGACATTTGATGATGTATTAATCGTACCTTCTAAATCGTCTATTAAACCAAGTCAGACAAATGTTTCAACTAGCCTAACCCAAAATATAAAACTTAATATTCCTCTTGTATCAGCCGCCATGGATACGGTGACTGAATCAAGTCTTGCAATTAAAATTGCTCAGATGGGGGGATTGGGTATTATTCATAAAAATCTTGATTTTAATGAACAATCGTTAGAGGTGGCTAAGGTAAAAAGATTTGAATCCGGAATGGTGGTAAACCCAGTTACAATTAATCCTGAAGATACCTTAAGTGACGCGCTTAGCTTAAAAAAAAAAAATAATATTTCAGGCATACCGGTTGTTGAAAAAGATACAAAGAGATTAGTGGGAATTTTAACAAATCGAGATATAAGGTTCGCCAAAAATTTGAATCAAAAAGTAAGTTCTTTGATGACAAAACGAAATTTAATTACTGTTTCGGAGAATATATCTATGGATGAAGCACAAAAACTTCTTCATAAACATAGAATTGAAAAATTAATTGTTGTAGATAGTAATTTTAAATGTGTAGGATTAATTACGGTAAAAGATATCGAAAAAGCCGAAAAATTTCCTTTAGCATCAAAAGATAAGTTTGGACGATTGCTTGTTGGTGGAGCAGTTGGTGTTGGCGAGTCGGAGGGTATTGAACGAATAAAGTTTCTTGAAAAAGCAGGTGTCGATATAATTGTTATTGACACTGCTCATGGACACTCGTCAAATGTAATTGATACGCTTAGAAAATCAAAAAAACTATATCCAAAATTACCTGTAATCGTTGGAAATATTGCCACAGCAGATGCTGCAAAAGAACTAATCAAAGAGGGAGCGGATTGTCTAAAAATTGGTATCGGACCAGGATCAATTTGTACTACTAGAATAATTGCTGGAGTAGGAGTGCCCCAGCTTCATGCTATTTCAGAAGTTTATAAAATAGCTAAAAAGAAAAATATTCCTATTATTTCCGATGGAGGTATAAAATATTCCGGTGATGTTGCTAAAGCAATCGCGTTTGGTGCCGATGTTATAATGATAGGGTCATTATTTGCTGGAACAGACGAATCTCCCGGAGAAATTTTTCTATCCAATGGAAGGACTTATAAATCCTACAGAGGCATGGGATCAATTTCAGCAATGGGTAGAGGTTCAGCAGATCGTTATTTTCAAGAAGAAATTATAAATCAGGATAAGTATGTTCCGGAAGGGGTGGAGGGAAGAGTTCCATATAGAGGTACAGTCGTAAAAATCATAGAGCAATTAGTAGGTGGATTAAGAGCGTCAATGGGTTATACAGGAAATATAAATTTAAAAGAGTTTAAGAGTAGAACAAAAATTATAAAAATCACATCTGCAGGTCTTAATGAAAGTCATGTTCATAGTATTTCAATAACCAGAGAATCTCCTAATTATCAGCTTAATAAATGAAAGAATCAATTTTAATAGTTGATTTTGGTTCTCAAGTCACGAAATTAATCGCAAGAAGAGTTAGAGAGTTAGGTGTTTTTAGCCAAATATTGCCTTTTAATGAAATTTCAAAAAAAGCTTTATTAAAGCATAATACCAAAGGAATAATTTTTTCAGGTGGTCCGAAGTCCGTTAATGAAAAAAACTCTCCAAGGGTTTCTTCTATAATTTATAAACAAAATATACCAATTCTTGGAATCTGTTATGGTCTTCAATTAATAGCAAATGAATTTGGTGGAAAAGTGATGTTATCAAATGAAAGAGAGTTTGGTAAGGCAAACATCATTTTAAAAAAGAGTTCAATTTTGACAGAAAATGTTTTCTCGTTAAAAGAAAAAAAACAGGTTTGGATGAGTCACTCTGATAAGATATTAAAAATACCAAAAGGTTTTGAGGGATTAGCATCATCAGAAAATTGTGAGTTTGCAATAATTCAAAATATTAAAAAACAGATATTTGGAGTCCAATTTCATCCGGAAGTAGTTCATACGATTGGAGGTACGGAAATCCTAAAGAATTTTGTTCGAACAATTTGTAATTGTAAAAGTCAATGGAACATGAATATTTTTAAAGAACAAATTTTAAAGGATATACGAAATAAAGTTGGAAATAATAATGTTATATGTGGGTTATCAGGCGGGGTTGATTCTACTGTAACTGCCGTTTTGGTAAATAAGGCTATAGGGAAAAAATTAATTTGTATTTTTGTAGATACTGGATTTATGAGAGAGGATGAAAAAAATCAAATCGAAAAACTTTTTAAGAAAAATTTCAAAATTAAGCTTAAAATAATTAATGCTAGCAAGATTTTCTATAATAGGCTTTCAGGTGTTAGTAATCCTGAAAAAAAAAGAAAGATAATTGGCCGCGAATTTATAAAAATATTTGAAAAATTTTCAATTAAGCAAAAAAACGTAAAGTTCCTTGCTCAAGGAACATTATATCCAGATGTCATTGAATCTGCTTCTAAAATAGATAATACCTTTGTGACAATAAAGTCTCATCATAATGTGGGGGGGCTGCCTAAAAAAATGAAGCTTCAACTTTTAGAGCCTTTAAATGAATTGTTTAAAGACGAGGTAAGAAATTTAGGCAAAGAACTTAACATTCCAGAAGTTTTTATAAACAGACATCCATTTCCAGGACCTGGCCTAGCAATAAGACTAATAGGATCTGTAGATAAGAAAAATATTAAAATATTAAGAAAAGCAGATTCTATATTTATTAAACTGTTAAAAGAAGAAGGACTTTACGATAAAATATGGCAAGCTTTTTGTGTTTTGCTTCCAATCAATACGGTTGGAGTTATGGGCGACGCGCGTACTTATGAAAAAATTTGTGTTTTAAGAGCAGTTACTTCAATTGATGGAATGACAGCTGAAACTTATAAATTTGAAGATGAATTTCTTAAGCGCTGTGCTAATGAAATTATAAATCAAGTATCTGGGATAAACAGAGTTTGTTATGATTATACATCAAAACCACCAGGAACAATTGAATTTGAATAATTTAAAACTCAAGTTGCCTTAAAAACTGTCTTCAAATAATATAAATATTTTCTTTAGAACAAGCATCTTTCTAGATAAAAAAACAACAAAAGTGGCACAAATATTGCTCCGTTAGATTAGAATTCTTAACATTTGAAATAATGAAAAAAATTAAATTTATTGTAGCAATCGCAACTTATAACAGGATCAAATACTTAAAAAAGGCTATTGATTCAGTTCTTAATCAAAAAGTAAAAGATAATATAAATTTAGAAATAGTTTTATCAAATTCATGTTCAAGTGACGAAACTTATTCTTACATAGAATCTTTAAGAAAAAAAAAAAATATTCATATTTATAACAGTAATGACAAAATTCCTGAAAATAATTTATCTCAGTTTATAAACTTTGAAAATCTCTCAAAAACAATACCGGACGATGCTGACTGGGTCTGGTGGTTAGGTGATGATGATAAATTAGTAGGTGATAACTCTATACAAATAGTTGTTGATACAATACTTAAGAATAGTTCTGAGGACTTGACCTTTATTCATGCTTGTAGTGCACGAAGATATTCTAAAACAAAAAAACAAGTAAAAAAAACTATATTCAATCTTTGTCAAGAGTTTGGTTATCATGAAATGTTAGGGTGGTGTTCCTCTATTGTTATGAAAGCTGACTGTATTAAGAAAACTCTGGCTCTTTCAAGTAAAAATAAAAATTACCTTGAAGGAAAATCTCAGAGTCCTGTCTCATGTTTTATTCATTCTGCATATATACTAAAGAACTACTTTAATAAAATAGGCGTATTTTTGGACTATCCTTTAGTTGATAATCAGGAATTTGGTCAAAGTGAAGAAACAATAAGAAGATGGAATAAAGAAAATGTTTCAAACAGATACTTTGAAATTGTTAATGACTTATTTGAGCTAAGCGAAGTGTTACCAAAAAAAAAATTTAAAGCAAATTTTTTTAGGTATCATACTTACTTCATTTGGGATCATTTGGCTCATCTTTGCTTAATAAAACTTGATTTTTATATTAAAAATTTAGAAATGTACAAGTCAGGAAAGGTGGAAATTGATAAAGATTTTCAAATATACATAGAGAGTTTTCAAGATAATATAAATAAAAAATGGCAAAAAATTTGTCAAATTGCCGATCTTATAGAAGACAAACAAACTTTAAAACTTTTAGCTTTCACATTTTTATCAGGCATTAATTATACAAATATGTATCTGAATAGCAGTGGTTCAAAAGAAATTAAAACAAATTACATTGATGCATACGCAGATATAGTAAGAAAGTTTCCAATTTTCAAATTTGAGATTGGATCTTACAAAGTAAGTGATACTTAGGAGGGTAGGCGCAATTTTATGAAAGCTGTGATTTTAGCAGGTGGACTTGGTACAAGAATATCAGAGGAGACACATTTAAAACCAAAACCAATGATTGAAATTGGTGGTAAACCAATTCTTTGGCATATTATGAAGCAATATTCTCAACATGGAATAAATGATTTTATAATCTGTTGTGGATACAAAGGATACTTAATAAAAGAGTATTTCTTTAATTATTCACTTCATCTTACAGATATAACAATTAACACTAAAAATAATCAGACATGGTTCCATAATAATTACGCTGAAGATTGGAATGTAACGCTTGTTGATACTGGTGAAAAAACTCTCACTGGTGGAAGACTTAAAAGAATATCAAGATATTTAGATAATGATGAGCATTTTTGTTTTACATATGGAGATGGTGTTGGTGATATAAATATTTCACAGGCTATAGATGAACATAAAAAAAAAGGAAAATTAGCAACAGTTACAGCTACGCAACCTCCGAGTAGATTTGGATCACTTTCAATTGAAAAAGATCAAATAAAAAGTTTTAAAGAAAAACCAAGGGAAAGTTGGATCAATGCTGGTTTTTTTGTTTTATCCAAAGCTGTGATTGAAAGAATAGAGGGTGATCAATGTGCATGGGAAGAAAAACCAATGGAAACACTTGCTTCAGAAGGTGAATTTTCTGTTTATTTTCATAATGGATTTTGGCAACCCATGGACACGTTGAGGGATAAAAAATTATTGGAAGATTTATGGAATAGAGGTGATGCACCCTGGAAAACATGGTCATGAAAAAAAATTTCTGGAAGGATAGAAAAGTCTTTATAACCGGACATTCAGGATTTAAAGGTAGCTGGTTAACACTCTGGTTAAAAAATTTAGGTGCAAAAGTATGTGGTTATTCTTTAAAACCCCAAAAAAAAAGTCTTTTTTACGAAGCAAATATTGCTAATGGAATAGAGTCAAATTTTGAAAATATATTAAATTTTAAGAAACTTTCTGAAAAAATAAATAAGTTTTCTCCGGAGATTGTATTTCATTTGGCAGCCCAACCCTTAGTAAAACCTTCATATAAAAACCCTAGAAAAACATTCTCTACTAATATTTTTGGTACTATTAATGTACTCGAATCTCTAAGGAATTGTAAGAGTATAAAATCTATTGTTATTGTAACCACAGATAAAGTTTATGAAAATAATGATTCTAAAATCGGTTATAGTGAAGAGGATGTATTAGGAGGTTATGATCCATATAGTAGTAGTAAAGCTTGTTGCGAGATTATTACAAACTCATATAGATCTTCTTTTTTTGAAAATAATCTTAAACCTATAGGTGTCGCTACTGCTAGAGCAGGAAATGTTATTGGAGGTGGTGATTACTCTAAGTTTAGATTAATTCCGGATCTATTTAATTCAATCGAGAATAAAACAGTCTTAAAAATAAGAAATATTTATTCTGTAAGGCCATGGCAGCATGTTATGGAAGCATTGAAAGGTTATCTCTGCTTAGCAGAATTATTGTTTTATAATAATGAAAAGTTTTCACAAGCATGGAACTTTGGTCCTATGAATAGTGATTGTAAAAATGTTAAATGGGTTTTAGATGAGTTTAAAAAAAAATGGGACTTTCAAATTTATCTAGATACACGAGAAGAAGATCACGAAAGTCAAATGCTTAAACTGGATATTAGCAAATCAAGCAAAGAATTAAACTGGAATCCAATTCTTCGAATTAATGAAGCCATTCATCTTACATCAGATTGGTTTAGTAAGAAATCTCAGGGTGAGTTCTCAGAAAATATCATTTCCGATCAGATTAATTTATATGAACAGAAATATATAGAAAGTTGTAAATGAAAAAAATAAATAATTTATCAAACTGCAGAGTTTGCAATGGAAAAAATTTAGTTAAAGTTATTAATTTAAAAAAAATGCCTTTTACAGATGAATTTATTACATTCAAAAATATAGGTAAAGAGTTTCTACATGATATAAATGTTTTTTTATGTAATGATTGTAATGTTGTTCAAACTCAACATGATGTTGAAGTTAAAAAATATTATTTAGATTATCAATATTCAGTAGCTCATTCAAATATTGCAAATAAGTTTATGTATTTGCTCGCAAATAATATTCAAAATTTATATTTTAAAAACACTAAAAAGAAATCGATTTTAGAAATTGGTTCCGGTGATGGAAAACAACTTAGTGAATTCAAAAAATTGGGATTTGAGGTTTTAGGTTATGAACCTTCGAAAATATTGTCAGATATTGCAAACAAAAATAAAATAAAAACAATCAATAATTTATTTACAAAAGATTCATTATATTTCTTTAAAAAACAAAATAAACTTTTTGACGTTATTCTTTTAACTTACACTTTTGATCATTTACCAAACCCTGGGGAATTTTTAAATATTTCAAAAAAATTACTAAAGAAAAATGGTATACTTGTGGTTGAGGTTCATGATTTAGATAAAATTTCCAAGAATTCAGAATTTTGTTTATTTGAACATGAACATTCAATTTATTTAAATAAAAGTTCTGCTGAGAGATTTTTAGATAGATTTGGACTGAGTATTGTAAATTTTGATTTATTAGAAGATAAAGATAGAAGAGCTAATTCTTTAATCTTTGTTGCAAAAAATAAAGAAAAGTCAGACGAATTAGGAAAAAAATTTATTGAAAATCAACAACCAGCAAAATTCTATTCAGATTTAAAACATAATATTACTAAGGGAATTAAAAATCTTGAAAGATATTCTTCTCTAAACCAAAGAAATGGAAAAAAAATAGCAGGTTATGGCGCAGGTGGAAGAGGTGTCATGACTCTAGCTTCCATGAAAAATGCTAATAATTTTAAATTTTTAATTGAAAAAAATCCAAAGTCTAAAAATATATACGCTCCTGGATCTGGTGTGCCAATTGTAAATTTAGGACATCTGAAAGAAAACTCGGTTGATGAAATTTTAGTATTTAGTTATGGATATATGAATGAGATAAAAAAAGATCTAAAAAATTATGGATACGAAAGTAATCAAATCAAATCTTTTATAGATATAATGAAAGACGAAAATGTCTAAATTTATCGTAGTTACTGGAGGAAACGGATTTATTGGAAGTCATTTAATTAAAGAATTGCTTAATCAAAATTATAAACCAATTTTACTTTTGAGAGAAAACGCCAAATTAGACAGACTTAAAGACTTAAACACTTTAGAATTTGTTGAAACAAAAAATTACCTAGATAAAAAAATAATAGAAAAATTACAATCTTTTAATCCGATGTCTTTTGTTCATTGTGCATGGTCAGGTGTTTTAGGAAATGAAAGAAATAATAGAATTCAGGAAAATAACGTTGAATTATCAATTAATTCAGTGAAGCTAGCAAAAAAAATAGGATGTTATAACTGGATAGGTCTTGGTTCTCAGGCTGAATATGGATCTCAAAAAACTAAAACTAATGAATCCCTAAAATGCAAACCAACCACATTGTATGGAAAATATAAATTAGAATCTGGAATAAAATGCTTGGATTTGTCGAAGAAATTAAATTTACAAGCAAAATGGGTGAGAGTTTTTAGCACTTATGGCCCTTTAGATAATGATTCATGGCTAATTCCTTATCTTATTAAATGTCTTTTAAAAAACAAAACCCCTCAATTAACTGATTGTAATCAATTTTGGGATTTTTTACACGTCGAAGATGCTGTAAAGGCAATCATTAAACTTACAAAATCTTCTGGAACGGGTATTTTTAATCTTGGATCCTCAGAACCGCGAATGTTAAAAGAATATGTTTCAATTGTGTGTGAACAGATTAATAAAAAAATTAAACCAAATTTTGGGAAAGTTCCTTACAGGAATGATCAAGTAATGGTCCTTTATCCTGACATAACAAAAATAAAGAAAGAAATAAACTGGACTCCTAAAATTGAATTTCAAAGTGGAATAAGAAAATTATTAGATCATTATCATGAAAATTAATTCATCAATACTGTTATCAAAATATATTAGAGCCTATACTTTAAAAATGATTAGTGAGTCTGGAGCCTCACATATTGGAGGTGGCCTTTCTATTAGTGATATTTTAGCTGTCCTTTATAATGATATTTTACATTACAATTCTCATAAACCTGACTTACAAAGTAGGGATAGATTTATCTTGAGCAAAGGTCATTGTTGTGCAGCACTTTATGCTACTTTGGCGCTTAAGAATTTCTTTACAATAAAAGATCTAAAAAGTTTTGCTCAGTTTGGATCAAATTTCATGTCACATGTTTCTCATAAAGTTAAAGGTGTTGAATTTTCAACTGGATCCTTGGGACACGGATTGCCTTTTGCTGTTGGAAAAGCTATGGCATCTAAATTAAATAAAAAGAAATGGCATATCTTTGTTTTATTAAGTGATGGGGAACTAAACGAAGGAAGTAATTGGGAGGCGATATTATTTGCTTCTCACCATAAATTAAATAATCTTACAATAATAATTGATTATAATAAATTACAGAGCTTAACAACAGTTGAAAAAACAATAAGACTGGAACCTCTTAAAGAAAAATTTGAGGCATTTGGTTGTAATGTTTATGAAATAAATGGTCATGATCATCAAGAATTGAAAATACACTTATCCAAAAAAAATAAGACTAACTCACCAAAATTAATTCTTGCTCATACTGTTAAAGGTAAGGGTGTAAGTTTTATGGAAAATAAAGTGGAATGGCATTACAAAAGTCCTGACGAAAACCAGCTAAAAACAGCATTAAGCGAAATAGGAGTTAGGCTATGAGAAATTATTTTATTGATTTATTAACTAAAGAAGCTCAACTGAATGACAAGATAATATTAATGGTAGGTGATCTTGGTTTTAGTGTGATAGAAAAGTTTAGAGAAAAATATCCAAGACAATTTTTAAATGCAGGTGTTGCTGAACAGAATATGACTGGGATGGCTGCTGGCTTAGCCTCTGAAAAATTTCACGTTTTTACATACTCCATTGCAAATTTTAATACATTTCGATGTTCTGAACAAATAAGAAATGATATTGACTATCACAACTATAATGTAACAGTAGTTTCTGTAGGTGGAGGATTGGTCTATGGTGCTCTAGGTTATTCTCATCACGCAGTTCAAGATTATTCATTAATGCGTTCTTTTCCAAATATGACTATTTATTCACCTGGAACCAAACTTCAGGTTAAAACATGTTTGGAGCAGATTTTAAAAGATAAAACACCAGCTTACTTTAGACTGGGAAAAAATATATCTAAAAATATAAAAATTCGTGAAAGAACTCAAACCTCTCCAGGAAAATGGTCTAAAATTGCTTACAGTAAAAAGCTTGAATCAAGAAAATGTATTCTTACTACTGGTGCTGTAATAGAAGATGCTTTAAACATGCAAAGAAAGGAAAAATATAAGGATTATCATATTTACTCGCTTCCTATTTGGGGAATGAAATATAAAAGTATACAAAAACAAGAAATATCTAAATGGGATAAAATTATAACACTTGAAGATCATTTAGAGGATGGTGGTTTCGGATCTTACATTCTAGAATGTAATTCCAAAATAAAAAGCTCTAAAAAAACTATTATTGAAATTAAATCGTTAAATAAAAATGTATGCGGTACGGTGGGTGATCAAGAGAATCTGAAGAAACATTTTAATTTTGCTAATTAAGATGAATTTGAAAATTTTATTTGAAACAAAAACTTTTTAATTCTTTTTTCCAACAGTCTGATTTTGATTGTCTAATTATTTCAACGGAATCGTACCATTCAGTCTTTTTACCACTAATTCCCCATCTCCAATCAGGGTCTTTAGCAACTAAAATTTTAGTAGGTTTGCATAACGTTCCAGAAATATGAGCCAAAGAAGTATCAACTGTAACTATTTGATCTAATTCTATAACAATTATTGCAGTATCAGCCCAATCTTTTATTAACTCTTCACAAATTACTACATTATTAAAAGTTGATAGATAATTTTTTTCAGTCTTCTTTAGATTCTTATCAACAACAAAAAATTTACAGTTATCTTGACCAAAAATCTTACTAAAATTTCTTAGATTTATTGATCTGCTTATGTCTGCGATATGTTCTTTATTACCTTTCCATGAAATACCAATGTTTAATTTATTTTTATCTAACATTTTTTTAAACTTTTTTGATAATGCCTTTTTATCATTTCTGATTTTTTCAATATTAAATAATGGTGGAGGTGGAATGTCGTTAACATTTCCTAAAAGAAAAGGCACATTCATAATAAAAGTTTTATAATCGAATTTCCTTAGATCTTTATTGTTTATTTTTGATAAAAATTTTATTGATTTTGAGTTTATCGAATATTTTAGTAATGAAAGCACAGATTTATTCGGTCCTAAGGCAGTTATTGAATGACCTAAATTTAATAGTGGTTGTAAATATCTATAAAAGTGTAAGTAATCTCCAAATCCTTGTTCGAACAAAATAAGTAAATTGTATTTTTTCTTGGATGATAAAAGATTTTTATTTAACTCTTCAATATCTTCAATTTTTTTGAGTTTAGCAATTTCTTGTTTTGGGTTTTCAATTTTGTTTCTTAATTTGTAATCCACTAGATTTACTAAATTAGTTCTGCGTGAACTGTCAATTAAATTATAAAACCTAAATCCGTCCTCTTTTTTACCGAGCTTTAAATTTGTAATAGCTAAAGAAATAGTAAGTTGTTTGGAAAGTGGAAACATTTGAAGACCTTCATTAAGTCTTACCATTGCTTCATCATATTTTGAGTCCGCTTGTAAGATATTACATTCCAACATAATTGCGGAGTCGGTCATAAATTTGTCTATTTTTTTACTTTGTTCTAAACAATATTTAGCTTTGTTTAGATTTCTACATACATAATGACAATTTCCCAAGGCTAACCAACCATCATAAGATTTTGGATTTAATTCTATACATTTTTCAAAATATTTTAACGCTTTTCGTTTTTCACCAATTTTGATTAAATGTTGTGCAAATATATTTAAAAAAAATTGATTATTAGGGTGATATTTTAATGCTTTTCTTGAAACTTTTCCAAGCCCTTTCCAAAGATCTAATTTTATTAGTATTTTTATAAAGAGGCTGTGTGCAGCTTCAAAATTAGGATCTCTTTTTATTACATATTTCAGTCTCTTTATAGAATCTTGAATATATGAGGATGAAAATTCTTCTGCTGCAATCAAATAATTTCCTAAATCTTTTCTATCATTTTTAAAATATTTAAATCCTTGTTTTTTAACCAAAGAAAAATTTTTTTTATTTTTAACTGTTGAAAAAAAATCATTTACTTCATACTTAGAGCTTTTAGAAAAAGTAATATTACTTTTTCCTTTTAGAAGTTTTCGTTTTTGATCAATGAGATTCTTTCCAACTAATTGTTCATTTAAAGACATAAAGTTTTTGTACAATTTCTATGCCAAATCAAAAAAATTTAGT
>MDTB01074897.1_pt1 | contig 37145 bp, 31 predicted proteins | sample 811161 | NCBI WGS metagenome assembly MDTB01 (sample SAMN05326650, study PRJNA326480) | marine metagenome | isolation source: seawater | place: Mediterranean Sea | collected 2009 | reverse complement strand
TTATATGCATCATCATTATTTGTGAACAGAACAGTTCGCTCACCCGGAGATACTCCATACAATTTAATGAAATCCCTGACTGCAGATGCTAACATCACTCCGGGCGTGTCATTCCTTGGAAAAACTAGCGGTTTCTCAATAGCTCCAGTTGCCAAGATAATTTTCTTAGTTCGGATACGCCAGAGCCTATTTCTGGGCTTTTTTTTGTCTGGTTCGTGATCCGACACTCGTTCATTAGCTATCACGTATCCGTGATCATAAACCCCTGAGACAGTTGTCCTGTTCCTTATCGTTACAGACTCTAATTTCTCAAGTTCAGAGACACTATTGGCAACCCAATTTTCTGCTTCTAAACCCGAAAGTTCTAAATTTTCAGAAATTGATAGACCACCAAAAAAAGGTGATTGCTCAAGTAGCAATGTTTTTGCGCCAGAATTTCCAGCAAGTTTCGTAGCCATCAATCCGGCAACACCGCCTCCAACTACCAATACGTCTACGTGACAATAAAAAAACTCATAACTATCAGCGTCACCTTCCGTAGGTGCCACGCCCAAGCCTGCAGCCTGCCGAATTACAGGTTCAAACAAATATTTCCACGCAAAACGGGGATACATAAATGTTTTGTAATAGAAGCCAGCGGGAATTAAATTAGAGACGAACGAATTTATTACTCCAACGTCAATACTCAAACTAGGCCAGCGATTCTGAGATTTAGAAACAAGACCGTCAAAAATTTCTATAGTCGTTGCCCGCTGGTTCGGCTCTAACCTCGAACCTTCTCCTAACGTTACAAGCGCATTAGGCTCCTCAACTCCGCTTGCAACCAAACCTCGTGGTTTATGATATTTGAAGGACCTCCCCAAAAGCAAATGGTCATTAGCCAACAAAGCTGATGCTAGAGTGTCTCCAGGGTAACCACTAAATCTTTTACCATCAAAAGAAAACTCAATTTTTTTTCCTCTGTCTAACCGTATTCCACCATTGTTCAGCCTACTGCCCATCCTTAAGATCCAGTCCAGTTAGGACGTCTAAGTTTTATTTTTTTCAGCAAGGCCTTTGGGGGCGAAGCAAGCTGACCGCTATAAGAGCCAAAAATTTCTAGGGTCTGGGTACACCTTGCAACATGAAACCATTTTCCACACCCGAAACTATGTAGCCATTTTTCAAAATGCACACCTCTAGGATTTTTTCTCTCAAAAAGATATTCTGAGAACTCTTGAGCGGAGGAGCCAGCAGCCATGCGTTTTATATGCGCTTCACCACCTGGAGTAAGTTCAGTCTCATCAGCTAAAACTTTACAATTTGGACATTCTATTTGCAACATGATATCTCCTAATGTGCTACTGCCGCTGCAATACTTTCATCAATCATTCGGCCTTCGGGAAAACGAGCCAAACTGAATGGTCCTGCAAGCTCCCCCGGTTCTCCATGAGCTAACATCTGTGCGGTTGCCCATCCCGATCCGGGTATGGCTTTAAAACCACCTGTTCCCCAACCACAATTAATAAAAATTCCGTTTACTGGTGTTTTGGAAATGATTGGAGATCGATCTCCTGTCATATCTACAATACCGCCCCATTGCCGAAGCTTTCTTAGCCTGCTTATTATCGGAAAAGTTTCGATTAAAGCCCTGACTGTTTCTTCAATATGGTGGAAGCTTCCCCTTTGGGTGTAATTGTTAAAACCGTCCGCTCCTCCACCAATTACTAGTTCACCTTTGTCTGATTGACTTATGTAGCCGTGAACAGTATTGGCCATGACCACACAATTTAGCAATGGTTTCACTGGTTCTGATACCAATGCTTGGAGGGCAACGGATTCAACCGGCAATCTAAAGCCAGCCATTTCAGCTAAAACGCCCGAGTTACCGGCTACAGCAAAACACAATTTCTTCGTACGTATTTCCCCTTTTGTGGTTTTTACACCCGTCACACCCAACGAATTTTTTATTACTGACTGCACCTCGCATTGTTCAATAATATCAACTCCGAGTGCCGAAGCAGCGCGACTATAACCCCAAGCCACGGCATCATGGCGGGCAGTCCCTGCTCGAGACTGCCAAAGCCCTCCTAAAACTGGATATCGCGGGCCATCAATATTGATTATAGGAACTATATTTTTCACTTGTTGCGCAGAAACCATCTCAGTTCTTATTCCAAAGATTCTGTTAGCGTGAGCAGTTCTTTTCATCGCACGTAGTTCATGCTGCGTCTGGCACAACATCATAACGCCACGAGGGCTAAACATTACATTGTAATTCAAATCCTGGCTCAAATTTTCATAGAGAGATCTTGATTTCTCATAAATTTCCGCAGACTCTTTTTGTAGATAATTAGACCTGATGATTGTAGTATTTCGACCAGTATTTCCTCCCCCAAGCCATCCTTTTTCAACGACCGCAACATTCTTAATTCCATGATTTTTTGCTAAATAGTAGGCTGTTGCCAATCCATGACCTCCTGCGCCAACGATTACCGCGTCGTAAAATGGCTTTGGCTCAGGTGATCTCCATGCTCGTTCCCAACCTCGATGATATCGAAAGGACTCGCGGACAATAGAAAATAATGAATATTTTTTCAATACGCTAACCTAAAATTGGATTGGTAGAAAAACTTAACAAACACTCTATCTTTAAAAATCATACCAATGATCTTGTAAAGCTTTTTTATATGCGGCATATTTTTTATTAGTAGTAACCTTACCAGATAGATTACTTAGTAAATCACATGTTAAGTCTTTTTATAATCGGTTAGAGTCACCAAAAGAGAATTTGATGAACATAATCTTTTTGTCAGTAATTTTGATCCTTTCGTTGATCCTTTTAATGCTTACAGTTCTTCCTCTATTTAAAATCGAGGGATTGAAGCCGCAATCCGACGGTAAGTCTCTTTTCTCTCAACCATCTCAAAAGCTCAATATTTTTTTAATACTTTCAGTTGCTTGCATTTTAATTGCCGGAAGCCTTGGGGTATATTACCGCATAGGTGACCTAGAATATTCATTAGCTGCGACAAAAACAGCTCTTCAACGAGATTTAGAGAGTGAAAACTTCCAATTGACACAGGAACAAGCCGAACAAAAATTTGCAGAGTCGATAGACCATAATAATCAAATTGCTATTCAAGCAGACATCCAACTCTTAAAACTTGTTTCGAGACTTAAAATTGCATTGCAAACTAGAAAAATGGATTTAGAAGGGCATACTTTGCTCGTAAAAAACAGTATGAAAATCGGAGACTTAAAAACCGCTAAGACTGCACAGAAACAGATCTTAAATATTCTTGGAGAGAGAGCAACAGCTAACGACCTTTTAATCTATGTGGATTTGTTGATCCGTACCGCAGGCGGTTATATCTCAGCAGAAAGCCAACAATATTTAGCTCTGATTTTAAAAATGGAACCAAGTAATATGGTAGCCAGATATTATACGGGGTTCTTATACGCACAAATGAAACAACCTAATATAGCTTTAAATATTTGGTCTGAATTAGTAGAAATAGCTCCAAATAATAATCGATTAGTTAGATTCCTGCAAAAACAAATTGACTTACTATCAAATGAGGAAGTTCCGGCTCAAACCGAAAATCTTAATATGTTTCAAATTCCAGTGGATCAACTAAATGATAGAATTTCACAGATGGTTGCCAGCTTAGAGGATCGTATTTATAATGAAGGAGGTTCAATTGAAGATTGGGCAAAGCTAATCAAATCGTATAATGTATTGGGGAAACACTTAGAGGCTGAAAATACTTTGAAAAAAGCAAAAAAAATATTTAAAAATGAGCCTCAAAAACTTGAGCTCTTAGAGAATCGTAGGAAACAAATAAGCACTATTTTAGATGAACAGTAGAAATTTAATAATTAACGACATTTGGCAGTTTTCAATAGCTCTGCAGGCACGGAAACCGATTTTAGGCTTAGACTTGGGAGAAAAAACGATTGGTATTGCGATCTCAGACATAACTAGATCTATAGCAACGGGTCTCACGACTTTAAGACGGCAAAAGTTTTTATCCGATGCACAGAAATTAAGAGCCCTGGCCTTGGATAGACAGGTCGTTGGCATTATTCTAGGTCTCCCTATAAACATGAATGGCAGCGAAGGTCCCCGTGCGCAATCAACACGTTCGTTCGCAAAGAATTTATCCAAAATTATTGAACTCCCAATTTCTTTTTGGGATGAGCGCCTTTCATCGAGTGCCGCTGAACAGGTATTACTGGAAGCTGACTCATCAAGAAAGACACGTTCAAAAGTAATTGACTATGTTGCAGCTACTTATATTTTGCAGGGGGCTCTAGATAGAATGCAGAATCAGAGGCGTGAAAATTATAATGACAGATAGAATTTGGCGACGAAATGAAAGTGAGAGTCCGTGTATTAAGGTCTGTGTCATTGATAAGAAGACTCATCTTTGCTTGGGTTGCTTTAGAACAATTGAGGAGATATCCAATTGGCAAAAAATGTCCATCGACAAAAGGTCGCTCGTTCTCAGCGAGCTGATAGAGAGGCGTGCAAGCTTTAAACCTATTCGCAAGAGAAGAACAGAAGCTATCAATAAAAACTAGTTTACAAAGTCTAATGCTTTTAACAAAATTCCCGGGTCTGGAGAAGCCTCATTACCTGTTTCACATAAAGTTCTTCGATATAATTTTGCGCCTGGCATTCCATTAAAAGCACTGAGCAAATGCTTAGTTATTGCAAATAACTTTGTACCTTGAGAGAGTTCTTTTTCAATATAAGGTAAAAGCAAATAGATCGCCTCGAACATTGTATTTTGTCTACTAATATCACCAAATATTTTTTGGTCAGCTGGCAAAAGCGTTTCTCTGGGGTTGTTGTATGCTGCCCGGCCAATCATCACTCCATCTAGGCCGCCCTTTATTAAGTTGTTAGCCTGCTCTAAATTAACAACTCCACCATTCAAATAAATTTTTGTAAATGGAAAAACTGATTTCATTTTAAGAACTAAATCATAATCCAGCTTTGGAATAGACCTATTTGCCTTGGGACTTAAACCGTTCAAGAGAGCTTTTCGGGCATGAATTGTCACACTATCGATTCCAGCATCAATAATTTTTTGAAGAAAAATTGGAAGTTCAATCTCGGGAATCTGAAAATCAACACCCAACCTACATTTCACACTTACAGGAGAATGACCTGCAGCTTTTTTTATTGAGCCAACACAACGAGCCACTAGATCTGGATCTTCCATTAAAATAGCTCCAAACCCACCAGATTTTACTCTGCCAGATGGACATCCCACGTTTAAATTGATTTCATCATACCCAAAATCCATCGCTATCCGAGTTGCACTGTACAGATCAGCCTCGTTTGAGCCGCCTAGTTGTAGAGCCAACGGACGTTCACTCGGGTCGAAATTCAAAAGTCTTTTTTTATCGCCGTTTAAAATAGCGTTAGCCGTTATCATTTCCGTATGTAAAAATGTGTGGCTAGACAAAATGCGATGGAATACCCGACAATGACGATCAGTCCAATCCATCATCGGTGCAACAGACAAAAATCTCATATAGTTCTTTTCACAAGAAGGCGTTTTATTCATAGCAAGTAGACAATTTAATTATAAGAAAATCTAGTTTAGAGAATTAGCAAAGGCGGAAAATAAGGAGCTTGAGACATGATCCTCGACTGCATTCCACTCTGGATGCCACTGAACTGCAAGAGAAAAAGAGCATGCACCTTCGACAAATAACGCTTCTGGTGTCCCATCAGAAGCGTAACCATCAATTACAATTCTTTCTCCAGCCTTATCGATTCCTTGCCCGTGAAGCGAATTAACCATTACTTTGCTAGATCCAAAAATTTTTTCAAAGCATCCGCCGCCATTAAAATTTACCTCGTGCCGTAATGCAAATTTCTCTTCTAAACTACCGTCTGGAGGCATCCTATGATTTATTCTGCCTGGCAAGTCGCGAATTTCAGGATGTAAGGTTCCACCAAATGCTACATTAAATTCTTGGAAGCCTCTACAGATTCCAAGTATCGGCTTCCCAGCCGCAACCGCACCTCTAATCAAAGGTAGGGCCACAGTATCTCTATTTTTGTCAAACTGGCCATGAGCTTCCGTTTCAGCTACGCCATAAAAACTCGGGTGTATATTTGGACGCCCGCCAGTGCAAATAAATCCATCAAAAATTTCTATTAAGTCTTCCGTGCAAGAATACTTTGGTAGACTCGGTATAATTAAACTTAACCCACCGCAGATTTCCGATACCGCAGCAACAATCATTTCAGCAGCTCCCTGAACTGGGTACTGATTGTTGATTAGATGGTAGTTTCCCAAAATTCCAATTAACGGTTTCGACATTACAGACATTCACGCCTTTTCGAATCACAATATGCTTTTATTAATAGATCATTTTAAGATTAATTTGGGTTTTTTGTTTGGCTAACATAATAATTTCTCCCTTTTCTTATAATCTGAGGAATTTTTATAAAATACGAAGTATTGAGTCCCAAAAAGAAGGTCAAGCTTCAAGATTTTGCTTCTAAAGCTTGCCTCAAGTGTTGAAAAATATATAACATTAGCAAAAGTGTATTGAGGAAACATGAATATAAGTAAAAATAAAGAACCTTCGCCCAAAATTTACAGCGGGTTGAAAGCTAAATGGGAAGTTGTTATTGGAATGGAAGTCCATGCTCAAATACTATCAGAATCCAAACTTTTCTCTGGTGCCTCAACATCATTTGGTGCTGAGCCAAATAATAATGTTAGCATGATTGATGCTGCTATGCCCGGCATGCTGCCAGTGCTTAACAGCTACTGCATTGAACAAGCGGTTAAGACTGGATTAGCTTTGAAAGCAAAAATAAATCTCAACTCTAGATTCGATCGTAAAAACTATTTCTACCCAGATCTACCCCAAGGTTACCAAATTAGCCAGTTGTACGAACCAATTGTAGGAGAGGGTATCGTAAGGGTAGATTTTGACGACAGTACTACTAGGGAAGTAAGGATAGAAAGAATTCATCTAGAACAAGACGCTGGAAAGTCTATACATGATTTAGATCCTGATTATAGCTTTGTTGATCTGAATAGAACTGGTGTCGCATTAATGGAAATAGTTTCGAAACCCGATATTCGTAGCCCTGAGGAGGCTGCAGAATACGTCAAAAAATTGCGCCAGATTTTACGATACTTAGGCACATGCGATGGAAATATGCAGGAAGGATCATTAAGAGCAGATGTAAATATCTCTGTATGTAAAAAAGGTAATTACGAAAAATATCAAGCTTCAGGAGATTTTTCATATTTAGGTACTCGATGTGAAATCAAAAATATGAATTCGATGAAATTTATCCAACAGGCAATTGATTTTGAAGCAAAACGTCAAATCTCATTGCTTGAGGACGGAACTCAAGTGAACCAAGAGACAAGACTGTTTGATCCTGAACAAAACCAAACCCGATCTATGCGATCAAAAGAGGAGGCTCAAGATTATAGATATTTTCCTTGCCCAGACTTGATGCCCGTTGAGATCGAAACCGACTGGATCGAAAAAATTAAAAAAAAACTCCCCGAACTTCCTGATGATAAAAAAGAAAGGTTTATGTTAAAATTCGGAGTTACAGAATATGACTCTAATGTTTTAACAAGTGATCCCTCACAGGCAGATTTTTTTGAAAATGTTGCTCAAGGGCGAGATGGAAAAATTGTAGCTAATTGGGTAATAAATGAGCTTTTTGGAAGACTAAAAAAAGAAGGGTTTGAACTTAACCAGAGCCCCATATCAAGCTCTTCCCTTGGTGAACTTCTTGATATATTGGCTAAAGGAGACATCTCAAGTAAAATAGCTAAAACAGTTTTTGAAATAATGTGGCAACATGGTGGCGCAGCGAAAGACATAATAGAAAAACAAGGGCTAAAACAAGTTGTAGATCCAAACGAAATTGAGCCAATAGTTGATAGTATTATTATCAACAACCCGGCTCAAGTTAGAAAAGCAAAGGAAAATTCTAAACTGTTAGGCTGGTTTGTGGGACAGGTGATGAAAGAGACAAATGGTAAAGCTAATCCAAAAGCAGTAAATGATTTAATTAAAGAAAAGCTTAAGCTTTAGCTTTTAGGGATGGATAGCTCGAGCGCTAAGGCGTGAACTCGTTCCTTTAATTCAAGCTTGAGAACATTGTAAACTAATCTTTGCTGATCAATTCGACTCATGCCCATAAAAGAATATGAAGCCATTTTAACTCTAAAATGCGTCTCTCCTTCCGGCCTAGACCCAACGTGACCAGAATGAGACTCGCTTTCATCAATCACTTCAAGAAAGGTAGGATTAAAATTTTTTTTCAGTTTTTCGTTAATTCTTTCACAATATTTCATTTTTTTTACTCTTTTCGAAAAGTTTCTCTTGGCGATGACGAAATTAAGATTACAGTATAGACCTCTTAATAAATACTTTAAAAGGAAAATAAATGCGCCAAAAAGGCTCTTTCGATTTCGATATTTCTGTCTCTGCTGACAAAAAAAGGCGAGCAAAAAAGCGCGGAAGTTCTGGAGCAGTAGAAACTTCTGGCCATAAATGTGAGGCATCAGGTTGTACCAAGAGCGGGAAATATAGAGCGCCAAAGTCACCCGATTTAATAGATGAATACCATTGGTTTTGCCTCGAGCACGTAAGAGAATATAATCTAAAATGGAATTTCTTTAAAAACCATAATGCAGAGGATTTGGAGAAACAAGTCAAAGAAGATGCCGTATGGAGCCGAAAAACTAAACCGATTGGGTTGGACAACAATAAACTGCATACTGAGGGTAGATCTTGGGCTCGTCTAGGATTCGATGATCCGCACGATGTTTTAGGAGATAAAGGCACAGCCGACTTAGAAAAGCGTAAAAAATCAATTAATCAAAGACGGCTACCGTTGAGCGAACGCAAAGCTTTAGAAATTTTAGATGCAAAAGATACAATGAATAAAGAAGAAATTAGAAAGGTTTACAAAGCACTCGTGAAAGATTTACACCCTGATATGAATGGAGGACGGAGAGACGATGAGGATAGGCTTGCAGAAGTAGTTTGGGCTTGGGAGCAAATAAGATCGAGCCTAAGCTTTAAACAGTAAAGCGTCTTGCTCTTCATGAAAAACTATTTAAAATAACTTACCCAGACTACAAATATTAATAATTCACTTAAGTAAGGTATCATATGAATAATGACGAAGCTCCAAATAAATCTATAAATGTAAGTGATGTATTTAAAATAGATAGCAACATTACTGTTAAAGGTTTCTCTTCTCCAACAGATCGGGTCCCAAAAATAGATCCTAACTACAAGTTTGATCATGATACAACACTTGCTATTTTAGCTGGCTTCATCAATAATCGACGAGTAATGATACAGGGATATCATGGAACTGGAAAATCAACACACATTGAACAGGTAGCTGCTAGACTGAATTGGCCTTGCTTGAGGGTAAATCTTGATAGCCATATTAGTAGAATCGATCTTATTGGTAAAGACGCCATAAAGATTAAGGATGGCAAGCAGATAACTATCTTCCAAGAGGGAGTTTTACCCTGGGCACTTCGTAATCCATGCGCAATAGTTTTCGATGAATATGATGCCGGAAGACCTGACGTGATGTTCGTTATTCAGCGAGTTCTAGAGGCTGATGGGAAACTCACACTTCTTGACCAAAATGAGGTAATTACGCCACATCCTTTTTTTCGGCTTTTTTCAACCGCCAATACGGTAGGACTTGGAGATACAAGTGGCTTGTATCATGGAACCCAGCAAATTAACCAGGGTCAAATGGATAGATGGTCAATAGTTGCTACCCTTAACTATCTCTCAAATAACGCCGAAATAGAAATTGTATTAGGAAAAGTACCAGCTTACGATAATGAGGTCGGCCGTCAAAGTATAGAGCAAATGGTTGCAGTTGCGGAGCTCTCACGCTCAGCCTTTATTAATGGTGATATCTCAACGTTAATGTCACCTCGAACTGTAATAACTTGGGCCGAGAACTGTCAAATTTTTCAAGATGTTGCGTTCGCATTTCGTCTAAGTTTTCTTAACAAATGTGATGAACTGGAGCGACCAACTGTGGCGGAGTTTTATCAAAGATGCTTTGACGAGGAACTTCCTGAAAGTACTGCAAAAGCAGTTGTGGACTGAAAATGCCTGTTAAAAAGCGCTTAGTTCAACTCTTGCCAAAGGAAAAGTCGACGGTTTCTTCAGAGCCTTTTAAAAAGGCTCTTTCTGAAGCTACGAAAGCAATGGCAAATGAACCTGAACTTCAACTTTTATTTACGACTGGTAACAGTATTTCTAGCTGGCATGACCCAAAAATACCAAAGATTTCAGATAAAATGAGTAAAATTGAATTCTTGATTGCGCGCGGCGCAGCTGACTCAATTGCTCTGAACAAGAAGTACAACGACAATGCCATATTTTCCAAGTATCAGCCGGAAGGGGAATTAGCGCAAAGTCTCTACGCCTCCATGGAAAAGGCACGATGCGAAGTTCTTGGTGCAAAAGCACTTCCGGGCACTGCCACAAATATTGATGCAAAGATTGCAAACAATATCAAAATATCTGATTACGAGAACAAATATAATGAAAATGAAATTCCTATTTCAGAAGCTGCAGAATATTTAGTTAGGGAACTATGCTCACCACGACCCTTACCAGCTGGGGCTGAAAAAGTCCTCAATGTTTGGAAACCATTTTTTGAAACACAAATCGGGGACACTTTGGAAAATATAGCTTCACTTATTTCTGATCAACATAGTTTTGCTAAAATGTCTCGCAATGTAATCCGAGACTTAGGCTATGGAGATCAATTAGGACAAGATCCCGATGAAAACGATTTGTATAACCCGGAAGATAGTGAGAATACAGAAATTGACGAAGACGATGATGGTACTGACAACAATAATGAACATGACAACGAATTAGCGGAGTCAAGCACGGAGTCTAAAGCTGATGTCGATACTAGTGAAGAGTCTGAAGCTACAATTCAAGATAAAGACGAGGTGCCTGGCGATGATGGTAGAGACTTTGAAGAAGGCACTCCAGATCAGCAGTCGATGGAATTTAGCGTATCAGAGGCAGACCCTAAATATAAAGTTTTCAATCAGAGTTTTGACGAAGAAATCAAGGCAGAAGAGCTAGCGGACAAAGTTGAACTAGAACGATTGCGAGCTTACCTTGACCAGCAGCTCGATCAAGTAAGAGGAGTTGTATCTCGACTTGCAAATAAAATGCAACGTAGACTTCAAGCGCAACAAAATAGGAGCTGGAAGTTCGACCTAGAGGAAGGTATCTTAGATACCTCCCGTTTAACCAGACTGGTAATTAATCCCTCTACACCTCTAAGTTTCAAACAAGAAACCGATATCAAATTTAAAGACACGGTAGTTACCCTGTTAATTGATAATTCAGGGTCAATGCGAGGAAGACCGATTTCCATTGCTGCAATTTGCGCAGAAGTTCTTGCTCAGACACTTGAGAGGTGTCAGGTAAAGTGCGAAATCCTCGGCTTTACCACTCGCACATGGAAAGGTGGGCGATCGAGGGAAAATTGGCTAGCACAAGAAAGACCAGATCAACCCGGAAGACTAAACGATCTGCGACATATTATTTATAAAAGTGCGGACTACCCTTGGCGACGGGCAAGACTAAATATGGGCTTGATGATGAAAGAAGGCCTGCTTAAAGAAAACATTGATGGCGAAGCACTTGAATGGGCATACCGGAGACTAGGAAAGAGATTAGAAAATAGAAAAATTCTTGTTGTAATTTCTGATGGTGCACCAGTTGATGACTCGACTCTTTCAGTTAATCCAGCAAATTATCTAGAGAAACATCTTCGAGACGTAATAGAGCTTATAGAGTCAAGAAAACTAGTTGAATTAATTGCTGTAGGAATCGGACACGATGTCACAAGGTACTATAAAAATGCTATAACCCTGACTGATGCAGAGCAATTAGCTGGGGCGATTACCGAACAATTAGCTGCTCTTTTTGAAGAGAAATGAATTAGTAAAATAGATTATACTTTCGATCTTTACGGGAAAAATTGAATAACTCAAATTTTAAATGATATGCTTAAACATGTAAAAACAAAAAATAAAGAAACCACCTACGAAAATAATTTATCGCTTATTAGAGTTTTGATTAAGAAAAAGAAATTCGATGGTTTTCTTACCCCCCAAACTGACATACATCAGGCTGAGTATCTAGAAATAAGCGGCTCACGACTTGAGTGGCTATCAGGTTTTTCTGGCTCTGTTGGCTACGGCATAATTATGCACAAGACTGCAGCTATTTTTGTTGATGGTCGGTACACCTTACAGTTGCGAGAAGAAATAGATACACTCATTTTCGAACCCGTCTGTCTGAAAGACCACTCTCTTGCCGACTGGCTTAACCGAACTTGCGACAAAAGAAAAAATAAAATTGGGTTTAACCCTTGGTTATTTACATGTAACCAAATAAAAGAAATAGAATTAGAACTATCCAAACATGTAGTGATGTGTGAGTCTGACGACATACTGGAAAAGTTCTGGAAAAAAAAGAGAGTTGCTAGTAAAAAGGGTATCAAAATACACCAGCAAAAGTATGCAGGTGAGACTAGTTACCAAAAAAGAAAACTTGTGAGCAGCAAACTAAAATTAAATAAAACTAAAGCAACTATCTTGACAAAACCCGACTCAATTTGTTGGCTACTGAACATCCGAGGGAACGATACCCGGCACACTCCGATCGTTAATACTTTAGCAATTTTATATGATACCTCAAAAGTTGATTTATTTCTTGAAAAAGACGCACTTAACGCATCGATAGTCCAACATTTGGGTTCAAACGTAAAAACCTGCGAGTTAACAACTTTCGAAGAAGCCTTGAAAAAATTAAAGAAAAGCCCGATTCAGCTTGATCCTAGTTCTTGTCCAATAGCAATAAAAAAAATTCTTATGAAAAACAACGTTTCTGTATTTGAGAAAGAAGATCCGTGCCTAATTCCAAAGGCTACAAAAAATTATACAGAGCTAGGGGGAGCAAAAAAAGCACACGAAATCGATGGAGTTGCAATGGCAAATTTCTTGTATTGGCTTGATACTAAAACAAAAAGCCATCAACTCAACGAAATGCTTCTTATAAAAAAATTGGAAAATTTTCGACGCCAAACAGGAGAACTGCAAGATATCTCGTTTAATACTATTTGCGGAGCAGGGTCTAACGGAGCAATTATTCACTATAAGGCAACCAAAAAAAGTAGCAAAGACTTGCGAGCAAACGAAGTCGTCCTAATCGATAGTGGAGGCCAATACAAATATGGGACCACAGATATTACGCGAACACTTGTCATCGGCAATCCACCGAAAAATTTCGAATTGCCGTATACATCAGTTCTTAAAGGATTAATTGCTATATCACAAATTTGTTGGCCAGAAGGATTGAGCGGTCGCGAACTTGACAGCGTGGCCAGGCTGGCCTTATGGAAACATGGTTTAGACTACGAGCATGGTACGGGACATGGTGTCGGATCATATCTTGATGTCCATGAGGGGCCTCATGCTATGTCAAAACGCAACTCTGTACCCTTACTTCCGGGCATGTTAATTACATGCGAACCTGGCTTTTACAAAGCTGGAGAATTTGGAATTCGTATCGAAAACCTCCTAGTGGTAAAAAAATCAACGAGATCAACAGTGAATATTCAGTCACTGCTAGAAATGGAGACCTTAACATTGGTTCCGATAGATACAAAGCCAGCTAAGTTAGATCTTCTTACACGAGATGAGAAGCTTTGGATTAATAATTATCACAAAAATATTTTAAAAAAGCTAAGTCCGAAATTAAGTCCTAAAGTTCGAGACTGGCTAATTAAAAAGTGCGCTCCCCTTATTCTCTAACGAAATGTAAAGTACAAAAGGAATTCTCCTGAGTTCACTTTTCCTGTTTCAATCCAATGCGTCTACCTGCGTATTCACTCTGTTTATGCTTTAAATGTTTTAAGGCAACAGACTCTATTTTTTCAAACACTTTGCTATCATATTCGCAAGATTTGCGAGAAACGAGATCAACATTTAAAAGAATAGTCTCACATGTTGAGATCAAAATATTGGATTGCGCATGTCTCATTTCCAACATAAGATGTAACTTTTTTTTATCAAAATCTATGATTAAAACTCTTGTCGAAAAAGACTCGCCTTCCCTAAGCTCAAAGAGATACAAATACTGTGTTTGCAGGGCATATGGCCCGATTTTGAATTCTTTCACATAGGACGGTCCTATCTTCAACTGTGATTCTAAGAATTCATCAATAGCTAAATCAAAAGCGTAGGTATAGTACATAACATTCATATGGCCATTATAATCAATCCAAGAGGACTCAACGACTCTCGCACGAGATATAAATGCGGAATTAATGTCGTCTGCTTTATCCTCATCTAATTTCATTAGAAATTTCCTTTTCAAAAAATTATTTTAATTATAAGTTAGAAGAAATTAGTCGAGGAAATACAAATGTCGATAAATAACGCAATTTTAACACTGAAAGAACTTTTTGGGAAGCGGTTAGATACTAGCAGTGTTACCAGAGAGCAACATTCACATAGTGAGACCAACTTTCCTTCTACGTCTCCAAACGCAGTTATTTATGCAAAAACATCTGATGAGGTGTCAAAAATAGTCGAAATCTGTAACTATGAGGATTGTCCCGTAATTCCTTGGGGAGCAGGCACATCCTTAGAAGGCAATGCGCTTGCGGTAGAGGGAGGAATAACAATAAATATGATGTACATGAACAAAGTTTTACAAATTAACCCTGAAGATATGGACGTTATTGTACAGCCAGGGTTACGAAGGGACGAGCTAAATCGAGATCTCAGAGCTACGGGACTTTTCTTTTCTGTTGATCCTGGCGCAAATGCATCCTTAGGAGGAATGGCTTCAACAGGTGCATCAGGAACCACCTCAGTCAGATACGGGACCATGAAGAATAATGTGCTTGCCCTCGAAGCAGTAATGCCGGACGGAAAAATTATAAGAACCGGTAGTAGGGCTAGAAAATCATCATCTGGGTATGACCTAAAAAACATAATTGTAGGTTCAGAGGGAACACTCGCAATTATAACGGAATTGACGCTCGCTTTACACGGACAACCAGAAGCAATTTCTGCGGCAGTATGCCAATTCGAAAATATTAATGAGGCAGTTCAGACTGTAATTTCAACAATCCAATTAGGGGTACCCATTGCAAGAATGGAATTAGTTGATGAGATAAGTATACAAATTCTCAATTCTTATTCTAAAACAAATTTAGCTTGCAAGCCTCATCTTTTTATGGAATTTCATGGAACAGAAAGCTCTGTTCAGGAACAGGCGGCAATGGTCCAAGATCTGTGTCGAGAATATAGAGGGACAAATTTCGAATGGAGTATAAATCCTGAGGACCGAACTAAGCTCTGGAAAGCAAGACATGACGCCTTTTACGCTTACAAAGCCAACTATCCAAACCATACAGCTCTAGTGACTGATATCTGCGTTCCAATTTCGACTCTTGCGGAAGTAATTGCAGAAACCAAAAAAGATATACTTGAGACTCATATTCCCGGACCAATAATTGGTCATGTAGGTGACGGAAATTTTCATAGCACTTTAATGATACGTGACAACAACAAAGAGGATCTAAAGATCGCACAAAATCTGGCGGATAGAATGGCAGAAAGGGCATTACGCTTTGGTGGAACCGTTACAGGCGAACACGGGATTGGCCAGGGAAAACTTAAGTTTATGGAAAAAGAACATGGAGATGGTTGGACACTAATGACTAACCTTAAAAAGGCGTTTGATCCAAAAGGAATATTTAATCCAGGTAAAATTGTTGAGCACCGCTCAACTTTTAATTAGCGACTTTGCGGCTTCTTTAGCTTCTTTTGTAATAAATTTTCCAGAAAGCATTCTTGCTATTTCTTCAACTCGATTTTCTCTCGACAGCTTTGTTATTGTTGTGACTGTTTTGTCTTTTCTATCAATGCTTTTTTGCACAAGCCACTGGCTTGTAGAGTAACCTGCTACTTGAGGCGAGTGGGTGACTGCTAAAACCTGTGTTGACTCGCTGAGTTGCAAAAGTCTTTTGCCTACTGCGTCCGCAGTTGCTCCCCCGATTCCCCTATCAATTTCATCAAAGATAATTGTAACGCTATTCGCCCGCATTGACAGGCAGACCTTCATTGCTAAGAGAAATCTCGAAAGTTCTCCACCAGACGCAATCTTGTTTATTGCACCTGGAGTTTCCCCGGGATTTGTAATTACCTTGAATTGAACCTGATCATTTCCATATCTGCCCACATCTGCAGGCTGTAACTCTGTCTTAAAAATTGCTCTTTCCATTTTCAATTGTCTTAGTTCATTTGAAATTTTTTTATCAAGATCTCTTGCAGTAAGCTGTCTTTTTTGACTAAGGAGTGTGGCTTTTTTCTTGTAATCACTTTGTAACTTTGTAACTTTTTCTTTTAGCTCTTGAATTAGTGCTGGAGAACTATTCAATTTTAAAAGCCGTTTTTCATACTCTGTCAGCAATTCAGGCAACTGTTCAGTTGTTACATTGTATTTCCTTGAAACCGATCTTAACTCAAATAGTCTTTCCTCCAAAATTTCAGACTCATTGGGATCAAATGCAATATTATTTAAAATATCATGTAATAGCGATCGAGCATCCATTACCTCTACTAACGATTTATCAAGGGACGAAACAACTTCAGAAAATTGCCGATCATCGTCCGTTTCAATTAACTGTAAGGACTTTATTGCAGCAATGATTTTCTCATCGATTTCCTGCGTTCTAATTAGCTCTGCCGCACGACAAATATTTTCTTTATTCTTAGAAAATAGCTTCAAAACCTTTCGCCTGGTTATCAAGCGAGTCTCCTCACCTGCCATTATCCCGAGTGCTTCCAACTCCTGTATTGCGGACGACAAAAACTCAAATTCATTGTGGACATCTCGTTCACCTTGAAGCGTCTCAAGGAGTAAATCCTCATTCTTTTTCATTTCTAACCAAGCTTTTTCCGTATTTCCTACAAATTTGTCCAACTCACCAAAATTATCCAAAAAAGATCTGTGACTTTTTGAGTCTAAAATTGCCCAGCTATCAGTTTGACTTTGAAATTCAACCAAAACAGCAGCTAGCTTTCGTAGAAAGTCTATTGAACATGCTCTATCGTTTACTAGAGCTTGTGTCCGATTTTGTTTCCCTTTGATAACTCTTTTTATAATAAGATTCTCACTAAATGGAATACTACTCATATCTAAAAGAGCCGCAGCTTCTTTATTCTTTTCAATGGAGAAAATAGCAATCACCTCACCAATTTCTTCTCCTCCCCGAAGCAAATCAAGCCCCCCACTTGATCCGAGAACAAAACTTAAAGAGTCAAGGATTAGTGATTTGCCCGCACCAGTTTCACCAGTAAAGGCATTCATTTGACAATCAAATTCTAAATCTAATTTCTCAATTAAAAGAATATTGCGAACACTTAATGAGATAAGCAATTTGTTAATCCTTAATAAACGAACTATCATAAAGAGCGTGTGCTTTTTTTGTCCAATCGTTGTCCGGGTAAAAGTCGGTCATATCAGACAGAATTTTTTTCACTTTGGGTTCAATACCCAAAATAGAATAACACTCAATTAATCTATATCTTGCCTCTACATCATGAGGTGTCAACCGATAGGCTCGAGTTACTCCCTCAAAACGACCAATTGCAGCTATGTAATTTCTTCTCAAAAGATAATATCGTCCTATACTCATTTCCTGACCAGCTAATTGATATTTTACCTTATTCAATTTTTTTCTTGCCAATTTTGCGTAGGTACTTTCTGGATATTTTAAAAGAAAAACTTTAAACTCTTTCAACGCATCCAGGGCAGCTCCTTGATCTCTTTCGATATCAATAATTTGCTCATAGTAGCTAAGCCCAATAAGATACTGCATTTGATCAGAATCCTTATTATTCGGATACAAAAATAGAAACTTTTTTGCTGATAATCTCGCATCTTCTAGATTTGAGCCAGCATGATAAGCTTGGGTCGCTTGAATTAATGCTGCACGGGACTCATCAGAATACGGATATAGTTCATTTACTTTCACAAAGTAATCACCTGCGCGCTGATATCTTCTCTGACCTTTCGCAACATTTGCTTGACTCAAAATATGGTCGATAGAACTATTTTCAGCTAAATCTGTCACGGCTTCTTCGCACCCTAAAAGGGTCACAGAAACCCAAAGAACAAAAAAATAGCGCCTTAAGTAAAAGAGGAAACTTGGTTTTGGCATAAATCAGACCTTTAAATAGCTATACAATAGAATAATGTTTAGTTTTACATCAGCACTAAAAATTTTTCCACTATATTAATCGATCTAAGTCGGACTCGCATATACCAAAACCTGGCAGCTCACCAACATCGCATTGCTCAACAATCTTTGATTTAATCGTACCGTGTTCTGCAAAAGCTTTGCGAAGAAGTCTATTGGTTAAAGAATGTCCTCCACGACTTGCACTATAAGCACCAATTATAGGACCACCAACCAAGCTTAAATCACCCATTGCATCAAGCATTTTATGACGCACGCATTCATCAGACGATCTGAGACCTTCTACATTCTGAATTCTGTCTTGTTCTAGGACAATAGCATTTTCAAGGGATCCTCCCAAAGCAAGTCCACGAGACCTCATATCAGCAATATCTTTGCTCCGGCAAAATGTCCTACTGTCACAAAGTTCTCTGACAAAAGAACCATTTTTCATCGTTAACTCAAGGGCTTGCCAACCTATTACCGTATCCGAAAAATCAATTTCAAAGTCTATACTTAGCACTTTGGCAGGAACAAGCCTAGCCCAAGCTTTTCCGTCTTCAACATATACCTCTTTTTCGACCTTAAAACCTCTGACGGGAACCTCCAATGGGACCAATCCGGACAGCAAAATTTCTTTGACAAAAATTTTAGCCGAACCATCCAGAATTGGCAGCTCCGGGCCATCAACATCTATGAGTGCGTTATGAATACCAGTTCCCGCTAATGCAGCCATCAGATGCTCAATTGTCTGAACGCTCGTACCATCCGAGTTCGATATCTTGGTGCAAAGCCTCGTGTCTGAAACCATGTCATACAGTGCTGGTATCAAATGATCTTTTTCTCGAACATCAGTTCTGCGGAACCAAATGCCATAATCTGCTGAAGCTGGATGCACACATAATTTTACAGGATTGCCTGAATGAAGTGAGTATCCATTCACTGAGAATGATCTCTTGAGCGTATTTTGCAAAAATTTTTACCTTAGCTAAGTAACTTTATCCGCTTTATACCGATACAAAATATCAATCTCAACAAACATATTATTTCAAAATGTTACAAAAAAGTGTACTATTTCATAAGTATAAATATTAACTTCTTTAATTTGCCTGACGCCTGAGGAAAGCTGGTATTTCTAGTCGCTCTTTTTCTTCATCATTTGGTTTGCCAAATTTGTTTGCCCGTGGCTCTGTCGTCGACAGTGAGGGTAACTCCCGACTACTTGATAATCCCTTTCTCTCAGAAAATTTATCTTTATTCCCGGTCATCCTTTGTATTAAACTGTTGAATTTTCCTCCACTATGCTTTTCGGATTCTGTGTCAACTTTATCCAAAGTATGTCTGTAATCACTATTGTCGGGATTTTTTCGCACTGCCTCCATTAATCGGTCTTTAGCACTCTGACTAACATTTACCTCCGCTTCCCGGTTAACCTTTACATTTGACTCCTTAAGAAAACCCTCAGTTTTAAATTCTCTGCCACTCTTGAGTTGTTGCGACCTCTTGCCTACATCTAAGTCATCATAATGAGCTGTTGTCGAATGAAAACCTTGTTCAACTGTTGAAGTAGCGGAACGCTCATTGATACCCTCCACAATTTTATTAGTCGAAGCAAGTTCCGGCGATTCTTCTGCAGCATTTAGTTTGCTCACCTGAACACTTTTACTTTCAATTTCTAAATTTTCCTCTTCCCTTGTTACATATTGGGTTTCAATTCCTGTGGCTACAACTGACACCCTCATTGAACCCTCCATTTCAGCGTCGAGAGTAGATCCAACTATAATATTAGCTTCCGGATCTACCTCACTCCTTATCCGGTTTGCGGCTTCGTCGAGCTCGAATAAAGTTAAATCATGTCCTCCCGTAATATTTATTAATACTCCTCTTGCACCTTTAAGAGATATTTCATCAAGTAAAGGATTTGCTATTGCCTTTTCTGCAGCCTCAATAGCTCTGTCTTCACCAATTGACTCACCTGTTCCCATCATGGCTTTACCCATCTCATCCATAACAGATCTAACGTCAGCGAAATCTAAATTTATCAGCCCAGGTCTAACCATCAAATCAGTGACACCTTTTACTCCCTGATACAGAACATCATCGGCCAGACTAAAAGCGTCTGTGAAAGTGGTTTTTTCATTAGCTAATCTAAATAAGTTTTGATTGGGAATAATTATTAATGTGTCAACAACTTTTTGAAGTTCTTCGATTCCGGCCTCAGCCTGCCTCATTCTTTTAATTCCCTCGAACTGAAAAGGCTTAGTAACGACCCCTACAGTGAGCACTCCAAGCTGCCGTGCTGCTTGAGCTATTACTGGCGCGGCGCCTGTACCGGTACCACCACCCATACCGGCAGTGATGAAGCATAAGTGACTACCCTCTAAAATATCAACTATCTGTTCAATACTTTCCTCTGCTGCCAAGGTTCCAAGTTCTGGTTTGGCCCCTGCTCCAAGCCCTTCAGTAACTTTTGTGCCTAGCTGCAGTGTCTTAGAAGACGCCGACTGCTGAAGAGCTTGAGCGTCCGTGTTTGCAACGACAAACTCTGCCCCCTCAAGTTTTTTTACTATCATATTATTAACAGCATTTCCACCTGCTCCACCAACTCCAAATACGGTTATGCGAGGACTTAAGTCATGCTGTTCGGGAATCCGAAGTGTTAAGGTCATTTTTTTTGCCTGTCTTATGTTTCTCTGACACTTTAAGTGCCTTATTATCTGCTGATTCGTTATCGTAACCGAATCATTTTAATACGTCACGGCTTTTTAACAAAAATGTTAATTTTTTTTACCAGTTGTTAATAAACCATCGAAAAAACCCACTGAACTTTGCTAATCCCTGCCTTTCCAGTGGCATTTTAAAATCCCACCATTCATCTTGGGGGTGACCGGCATGCAGGGCAAGACCAATTGCAGATGCGAATTCTGGTCCATTTGTGGCGTGGGGAAGCCCTTGCAAGCGGATAGGTCGGGCAATACGAATAGATGGGCCTAGAATTTTTGCGCTTAGATCGTATAAGCCTGGAATTTGACAACTACCCCCAGTAAGCACAATCTTTTGACTATCCATTTTATCAAAACCGGCAGCATCTAACTGAATTTTCACTTCTTCAAGAATTTCTTCCATTCTAGGCCTAATTATCCCGATAAGCTCTGAACGAGTTATAGTAAGCCTTTCCGTATTCCATTCCAATGTCGAGTTGGGAAGTTCAATTACTTCTCTATCATCCATGGTATTGGCAATCAGCCCACCATGCAAATTCTTCACTCGTTCTGCCTCATCAAAAGATATATGAAATGCTTGAGCGATATCTTTGGTAACACTTATTCCACCAAGCTCGACATTGCTTGCATAAATCAATTGGTTTTGCAGAAAAATGGTTATGCCAGTGCATCCACCTCCAATATCAATACAAGTAGCTCCCAATTGAAGTTCGTCCTCTATTAAACTCGCAATACCAGCTGTATACGGAGAAAATGTTACGCCTGTTAGATCTAACTGGCAACGCTTTATGCATTGAATAACGTTTTGAATTAAATTTTGATCAATAGTAATAAGGTGCAAATCTACTTCAAGGAGACCCCCGACCTGACCTAAAGGATTAGTAAGCCCACTTTTTCTATCAAGGCAAAAGTTAACTGGCAGAGCATGAATTATTTCTCGGTTAACCCCATATTCAGGGATATTGCAGTTAGCTAAAGCATTACCAACGTCAATTTCAGAAACTTCATCGCCTAAAAGGACTGATTTGCCGTACAGACCATACGATTTCGGATGACCACCAGCAAAGCTGACTAAAACATCCTCTACTAAAACTCCTGCCATTTTTTGCGCAGCTTGTACAACAGTTCTTATAGCTTTTTCAACTTCTTCCATCATGGTAATCTCTCCGAAGACTACTCCCCTTGACTTTGTTGTAGCTACTCCGATCACTCGGAAAGCTAAATTTTTCGAAACAACTAAACCATCCACACTTTTACCTTTTTCTGTTTTGTCTGATGAAAAGTTTAATATGAAGCAGGTTATTTTGGAGCTTCCCAAATCAATTACTCCAATGATACCCCTACGAACAGCATTCAAGCGCTTTTGCCTAAGCAGCCTTTGCATTTTATACATTGCTTGATTCACGCGTCTTCCCCGGACACTAACATCCTTAATTTACGCAGCTCATTAGCTGAATGATCCGTCAATCGCACTATAAATTTGGTTGGGTCACGTAAATCAATACCCGCAATATCACGATTTAGCAAATTGTCTGACAACTGAATAAGAGCAACTTTTTGTAACGCAATTATTGGGTTTAGTTCTGGTAAATAAATAAACTGGCTTTTATCTAAAACTATAGTCCACCTTCTCCCACCAACTCTGATTAGACCACGAACACGGGAAATAAGAGGTCCAGTTGCAATAATAATTTTCAATGCCTCTTCAACAGAATCTTGAACTCCATGACCAGCTAAAAGTGGTAGATCAAGCCTATCAGATCTCGAAAAAATTTCATCGACTGTAATACCCTGCTTGTCTAAAAGTAATAGCCTCTTACCAATCTTTTGAACTACAACAGGCTCACGTTCAGTGACATTTACTTCTAGCAAACCACCAGATTTAATTCTGACAGTGGCTACTTCAACGGAATCCAGATTCTGTACAAGACCTCTCAACAAATCAACGTCTACATTGAGAGAACTCACGGGAAATTCAAAATTTATAATTGCAGAAATTTTAGAAACTATCTCTGGGTTAGGAGATACGACTTTTAGCCCCGTTACCTGCAAAGCAGGCCGCAGCTTCAACTCCTCTTTTAATTCAGAAAACTCTGTAAAAATTGATTCTCTGATTGTTTGGTTTTTAAAAAAATAAGAAAAAACAAAACATAACATTAAAGCGGGAAGAATTACAAAAACCAACAGCTTTGATGAACGCTTAAACCAAAATCGATTTAATCTGTAGCGAAGTTTTGAGGGAGCAGGATCAAACTTGCCTGATTTTGTGTTTATCTGCAGCATGAAGCATCCTTTAAAATCCATTCGCAAAGAGCGGACATTGTTAACCCAACTTTTGCAGCTTGTTCAGGAAGTAATGACGTAAGTGTCATCCCAGGCTGCGTATTAATCTCCAAAACAAATAGTCCATCTAGTCCTTTTGAATAATCCCAGCGAAAGTCTATTCGTGAAATACCTCTGCAGCCTAACGCATCGTGAGCTTTTAAAGCATAACTCAAACATGCATCATAAATCTCGCCTGGGATCTTAGCGGGAGTAATATGTTTTGAACCACCTGCCAAATATTTTGCGTCATAACTAAACCAAGAATCTGAAATAATTTCGGTTACAGCTACAGCCTTGCCATCAATTATTGCAGTAGTAAGCTCACGTCCAGGTATATACTCTTCTACTATCAAATCATCGGACGTATTTCGGTATTTCGCAAATAACATATCTATTTGTTTTGGATCGCAATCTGGCTCAAAAAAACTAACCCCAATCGACGACCCTCCATTGTTAGGTTTAATAACTATTGGTTTCTTTATAGTACCGTTACCTAAAAATAAATTTTGCTTAAAACTTACACTGCGAATAACAGGTATACCCGCAGAAACAAAAATTTTCTTTGCCTTCTCTTTATTCATTGCCAACGCTGATGCCAGGACCCCAGAATGAGTGTAAGGAATTGAGAGAGATTCCAGAAGTCCTTGCACAGTACCATTCTCTCCCCAACCTCCGTGCAAGGCGTTAAAAACAATCTCCGGGGAAAAGTGAGGAAGATCTGTAACAACACTTTCTCTCGCATCAAGTTCTTGTACATCGTGGCCACAGTCCCTTAAAGCTTGCGCACAAATCTTACCAGACGCCAAAGAAACCTCTCGTTCTGCTGACCATCCACCTTTAAGAACAATAATCAAAATTTTTTCTCCAACAATTTCCTAACATTTTATCCAGTTAGCTATTTTTATGGTAAGCTTTTATACCTAAGCGCTCAATCTCCCATTCCAATTTTAAATTGCTAGTCTCAGCTACTCTCTTTTGTATGAGTTTTCCCAACAGCTCAAAATCCTCTGAAGATGCAGCTCCTGTATTTACAAGGAAATTCGAATGCAATTCACTCACTTTAGCGCCGCCGATAGAAAAACCTTTGAGCCCTGCATCATCAATGAGTTTCCAAGCCTTTTTACTATGATCCTCACCGGCACGCCCATTTGAAGAAAAACCTGACGGATTGCGAAAAGTTGAACCACAAGTTTTTTCTCCTACCGGTTGTGTTTTTTTACGCTTAGCAAGAAACTCTTCCATTTTAGATTTAATAATTTCCGGTTCAACTTTCGGGGCTTTTAAAGTGACACCAACAATGATAGATTGATCAGGCAATTTACATCTTCGATACCCAAAGTTTAAATCCTTTGAGTCAACCTTAATTTTCCTACCGTTTCGCAAAACAATTTTCGCACTTACTACTAAATCACTAATATATTGACCGTAACAACCTGCATTCATTTTAATCGCTCCACCGATGGTACCAGGAATTGTCCTCAAAAATGAAAGATCTAAACCAACCCGGGAAGCTTCAATTGCTAATCTCGAGTCCAATACTGCGGCCCCAACATCTATCACATCATTAGTAATTCTTATACTTGAGAACCCTTTGCCAAGGCGTACAACCACTCCAGGTATGCCACCATCTCTAATTATGACGTTTGAACAGACCCCGAGAACCGATATTTGGATATCAGAAGATACCTTTTCTAAAAACTCTGACAGATCACTAAAATCGCATGGCTGAAATAAAACTTCTGCTGGACCGCCAACCCTGAGCCAAGAGATATCCGACAACCGTCTATTTGGAATATATCTTCCTCTCACTTTTGGTAAAGACCCTATTAACCCTATACCATTTAGATTAGTCAATCGAATGCTCCCTTGTCAAATGTGTCCACTAGATTATTTATCCATGAGCTTATAGATCCAGCGCCCAAGCACACAAAAATGTCGCCAGGCTTTGCATGCATCCTAAAAAATAGCTCTAACCCTAGTCGATCGTCGATAGCATGAGCAGAGCGATGCCCATGGTCTTTAAGACCTTGAACCAACCTATCTCTATCAAAGCCCTCTATTACTTCTTCCCCAGCAGAATAAACGTTGGTTATTGCTACAATATCTGATTCATTGAAACACTTACAAAAATCATCGAACAGTGCCTCTAATCTACTATATCTGTGAGGCTGATGAACTACTATTAGTCTCCCCGAAGAGGCAGACCTAGCAGCCTTCAGTACAGCTAATATTTCAACTGGATGATGAGCATAATCGTCAATTACTCGTATTCCATTTAAATCTGAAATGATAGAAAACCTTCTTTTTACACCTGCAAAATCATTTAAGGCACTTTTAATGTGAGGAATTGTAACGCCCATATAACAGGATAAAGCTATGGCTGCAGTCGCATTTAATACGTTGTATTCTCCTGGCATTGGCAAAAATATATCACTTATTTTTCTATGTTCGGCCGGAATCGAAACATCGAATTGAGAGATACCATTCTTAACTGTTAAATTCTCTACTCTAAAATCAGCCTGCAAGTTAAACCCATAGGTAACAATTCTTCTATCGGTAATTCTACCTATAAGAGTTTGAACCTCCGGATGATCCGAACAACATATAGCCAAGCCATAAAATGGTATATTAGTTACAAACTTATAAAATGCTTCAACAAGCGCTGGAAAGTTTCCGTAAAATTCGAGATGCTCTTCATCAATATTAGTTACAATCGCAATCGTCGCAGGCAATTTATTAAAAGAGCCATCGCTCTCGTCGGCCTCAACTACCATCCAATCCCCACTGCCCAAGCGCGCATTAGACCCATAAGACTGAATTATGCCCCCATTAATTACAGTAGGATCTAATCCTCCAGAGTCCAGAATCGCCGATATCAAAGATGTTGTTGTAGTCTTTCCGTGACTTCCAGCAACTGCCACATTACTCTTTAAACGCATTAACTCCGCTAACATTTCAGCGCGCCTAACCACTGGTAAACCCAAATCTCGGGCTGCAATCAATTCTATATTTTCACTAGAAATTGCTGAAGAGATTACAACCGCATCAACTTCGGAAAGATTTTCTTTATCATGAGAAATAAATATTTTAGCACCTCCCTCCTCCAACCGTTCAGTTATTGCAGACATCTTTAAGTCTGATCCTTGAACCTGATACCCAAGATTTAATAGCACTTCTGCTATTCCTGACATACCGATTCCACCAATACCTATGAAATGAATCGCACCCAAATTTGATGGTAACCGCGTGTTCGAGATCATAATTAACCTTCCAATGAAAATTGAACAATATTCTCAGCTAAGCCTCTTGCCGCATCCGGTTTCCCATTATTTAGTGCGCTGGAGGCCATTTCCCTCAATTTGTTAGAGTCAGACAACAGTAAAATAATTTCTTCCGATAAATGTTCACCGGTAAGGCTTCTCTGATTAGCCAACTTTGCTCCACCAGTCTTTTCCATTGAGACGGCATTTAAAAACTGGTGATTCCCTAACGCCGTCGGTAGGGGTATTAAAACTGACGGTCGTCCAACAATGCAGATCTCTGAAACCGTAGATGCACCTGCTCTAGAAATTATCAAATGAGACTCTGCCAATCTCTTTCCTAAATCATTGAAAAAAACTTCGATTTCACTTTTTATGCCAAGGTCATCGTAAACAGTTTTTATAAACTTCCTGTCTTCTAGCCTACATTGGTGAAAAATTCTTAGTCTATTGTAGAGGTCAGAGGGTAAGGCCTTGACGGCATCAACAAATACTCGAGAGATAAACGTGGCTCCTTGCGATCCACCTAACACAAGCAAAACTATTTCGCCTGAAGGTTCAAAATTGTATGATGACCCATGAAACTCAAGAATTGAAGACCGCACAGGCGTTCCCAAGAATTTAACAGAGGGCATTAAAGTGGAGTCGTCATCCGGCTTGATACCATATACTATTAAGGAGGAAACCCTCGAAAATATTTTATTTACTCGTCCTAAAACTGCGTTTTGTTCATGAATTACCTTTTTAATCCCAAGAATTTGTGCGGCTGTCAGAACAGGAAATGTTGGATAGCCACCAAAGCCCGTTACCACGAATGCATTTGATGACGAAAGTATTTTCAAAGATCTACAAATGCTTATAATTAATAAAAAAAGAAATGTAGGTAACTTAAGAATTCTTAACTTTGACGGACTTAGAATTTTAAAAAAAGATATAGAAATTCTGCTATCGAACTTTTTAACAAAGGATAAACCCCTCTCGTCGGTAACAAAAATGACATTCCATTTCAACTTTAGCATTTCGTCGGCTAACGCTTGAGCGGGGAAAATGTGCCCCCCGGAACCACCTGCCGCAATAACGATTGTTTTACTCAATACGACCTCCTTGCCTCAGGATATCTTGTAAATCGCTTCGCGGTCTTCGCCTCGTAAAAGCAAGTAAGACACCCATTAAAAAACCCATCGCAACTACTGAAGAGCCACCGTAGCTAACGAAAGGTAATGTCATACCTTTCGCCGGAAGCAACCGTACAGCTACACCTAAATTTATCAAAGCCTGCATGGCCAATAGTGACACCACTCCAGCGCCAGACAGCCTAATAAATGAATTTCCTTCACGCAAAAGACGAACTAAGGATCTAAAAATAATAAAAAAATAAATAGCAATTATTATTAAACATAAAATTAAACCATATTCTTCGGCGGCCACAGCAATTATGAAATCGGTGTGAGCATCGGGTAAATTCCATTTTACGGAACCATCCCCAATACCAACTCCTAAAAAACCACCCTTTTGAATTGCATTCGTTGCATAACCTAATTGAGTTAACGGATCTACATCTGGAGATAAAAAACCATTGATTCGACTTGCAACGTGAGCAGAATTGAAATAGGCCATAGCGGCAAGAAAACTTGACAGTAAGATGACAAATACTAACATTATTAAGGGAGCGCCCGAGATGAAATAGACCACTGACCACGCTCCAACAATCAATGTTGCTTGGCCAAAATCTGGCTGTATTGCAAGCATAAATGCAATTAGGCACATTACAAAAAAAGATATAGACCTACCTGGTGGACCATTTTCATCGAAACTCCCGGACATCGCCCATGCGGAGAACACAACAAAACAAGGCTTTAAAAACTCAGAGGGCTGAAGCGAGACAGAATATATTGAGAACCATCGCACAGCTCCTTTACCAAAATCAGTGCCGAAAATTGGTAGAAGAGCAAGCAATACGAAGGTAAATAAAAATCCGATCAAAGAAACTCTACGAACTATTTGAAGTGAGGCCATGGATACCAACAACATAAGAGATAATGCTACTAGTCCAAAGAAAGATTGCTTTTTTACATAATAGAATGATGGCTGTTGATTACTCTCGGCAAGAGGAGGCGAGGCTGCCATACCTAATAATATTCCTATTAGAAACAGAAATATTACTGCTGCCAGCGACCATTTATCGACCGTCCGCCACCACTCTGAAACCAAAGGCTCTTCAGCCCTATCACAAGGCTTACCGTAAATTATCTCTGTCATGCGCGCCTGCTCTTGCTCACATACTTCAACCATTGTCGAAGTTTTATTATTAAGACCTAGTGTAGCACCATGTTAAAATAATTAAACCCCCTGAAACAATTTATTATTATGCACCTTTCAAACTACTGAATAGAGCCTTAAATTTGTCTCCCCGATCTTCAAAATTGTTAAACTGATCAAAGCTGGCACATGCAGGCGCCAAGAGAACTGTATCACCGATTTCTGCATCCTTGAAGGCACAGACGATGGCTCTGTCTAGCGTGTAAGATATTCGATGCTCAACTTGTGATAGTTTACTAGAAAACTCTTTAGCCGAAGAACCAATTAAATAAATAGATTTAACATTTTCTGAGATAGGTAAAAGTGGTGAAATTCCATCCGCTTTTGAGACTCCACCCAAAATCCATCTTATATTTTTAAATGACCCAACTGATGCAGCAGCTGCTGCTGCGTTTGTTGCTTTACTATCATTAACAAAAGTTACCCCGTTTTTTTTTCCTAAAATTTCAGCACGATGACGAAGCCCAGAAAAACTACTGAGCGAAGACTCTATATCTTTTGGTGAGATACCCAGAGCTCTCGAAACTGCATAAGCAGCAGAAGCGTTTTGATATCCATGATCTCCAACTAATACCTTGTTTTGGCGTAAATCGATTGCATATACCTGCTTCTTATTTCTATACTCGACCATAAATCCTTTTCGGTTGAAAATATTCCAACCAAGACCAGGAAGATTTTTGAGCGCAGAAATATTTATTACCGGATTTGCTAAAGTTTGCTCTTCCTGCATTCGATTTGATAAGTATAAGCCTTCATAGTCATCAATTGAGATAATACTTTTCTCGGGAACACCCATACAAAATAGTCTCGCTTTCGCCGCAAAATAGCCACCTTTTCCAGAGTGCCTATCTAGATGATCATCTGAGAAATTTAGAAACACCGCTAAATCTGGCTGCAAAGTGCGCGCTAGTTCAGACTGGTAAGATGATATTTCTAAAATTTTAATGCATCCATCAGTCGCTTCTGATAGTTCTAAAGCAGACTTACCAAAGTTACCTCCAATCTCAACATCAAAATTTTTCGAGTCAAGTATATGTTTTAACAATTTACAAGTGGTAGACTTTCCATTGGACCCAGTTACACATATTATCTTTGGCTCTACTTGAAACGTCCGCCAATTGCTTGTAGCAAAAGATCGAAAAAAAAGACTTATATCATTATCAATGGCCACTCCAAGCTGCAAAGCTTTCACTATAATCGAATGTGGTTCCGGATATAAATGTGGGATCCCAGGAGAGACAATCAAGAGTGTCATCTCTTTAAACTTTTTTGACTCTACGTCAACTAATTTGAACCCAAGCTCTTGAGCCTTATTGCGAAGCAACTGGTTATCATCCCATAACAAAGGAATAGCTCCTCCCGCGAGGAGAGCATAGGCTGTAGAAAGGCCAGTGCGCCCAAGACCTAGAACGCCGACAATTTGATTTTTATATCCTTTTACTGGTATCATGTTATCTCAACTTTAGAGTGGCTAACCCGACAAGAGCTAAAATAACGGAAATTATCCAAAACCTAATAACAATTTGCGGTTCAGCCCATCCTAGCTTTTCAAAATGATGATGAATAGGCGCCATTAGAAATACTCGTTTGCCCGAGATCTTGAAGTAGATAACCTGAATAATAACTGAAAGGGCTTCAATTACAAAAAGACCTCCGATTATCGCTAAAACTATCTCATGCTTGGTACATACAGCAATAGCACCAATTGCTCCCCCCAACGCCAACGAACCAGTGTCGCCCATAAATATTGCAGCGGGCGGTGCATTATACCATAGAAACCCTAAACCACCTCCAATTAAAGCAGATACAAAAACTAATATTTCGCCAGTACCAGCTACATAGTGTACATCTAAATATTCAGAAAAATCAACTCTACCAACTGCATAAGCAATGATACCCAGCGAACCACTTGCGATCATAACGGGCATGACGGCAAGCCCATCTAAACCGTCCGTCAAATTCACCGAATTTGCTGCCCCAACAATGACAAACATAGCAAACGGAATAAAAAACCATCCTAAATTAAAAAGTGTATCCTTAAAGACAGGAATGGCGACGTATCCAGATAACTCTACAGGATGAGAATTTTGCGCCCAAAAGGCTGCAACTAATGCTAAAGATGCACCAATAAGCAACCGGTACTTTCGACCCAAACCATCAGAATTTTGCATTAAGACTTTTCTATAATCATCAATAAATCCGACGACCCCAAAACCCAAGGTAACAAACAGAATTAACCAAATATATGTATTATCCAACCTTGCCCATAGCAAGGAGGCGGTAAAAACAGATCCCAGAATTAAGACACCGCCCATTGTTGGAGTTCCTGCTTTCGACGTCAGATGACTTTGAGGGCCGTCTTTTCGTATAGGTTGTCCGCCTTTCTGCTTTCTCTTCAATAAGTTTATTAAAGGCTTACCAAATATAAAGCCAAACAATAGAGCGGTGAAAAATGCTCCGCCAGCCCTAAAAGTAATATATCTAAACAGATTAAAGAAATCTCCGCCGTCGCTCAAAAGATTTATATAGTACAACATCTTAGATACCTTTTCCTACATTTTGCCCATGCCCCTCAGACAGTTTTGTCAACTTATCCACAATACTAGATAACCCCACACTATTCGATCCCTTTACAACTATAATGTCTCCGCTGCAGACATGCTTTTTAATAACATGCTCTAATTCGCTGGAAGTTTCAAACCAAACGCCCCTTTTTCTCATAGGCAATGCGTTATAAAAAAACCGCATGAGTTTTCCTACACAATGGAAAACATCAATATCTTTAATACTTCTGTTTTCTGCTAAGGCCTCATGGAACTTTACATCATCCTTTCCCAGTTCCAACATATCGCCCAAGATAGCCACCCGCCGTCGAATAGAAAAATTAGACCTTTGACCATTTTGAAATGTCATATTTGACAGCATATCCAAAGATGCCCTCATCGAAAAAGGGTTTGCATTGTAACAATCATTAACTAACAATAATTGCCCATCAACATCCGACGATCCCAAAGAAATTTGGCTTAAAGATCCTCTTCCCTTGGGAGGCGACCAATTTGCTAGCTCCATTAATGCAAGCGCTCTATCCAATCCGAGACAATCGACAACAATTAGCGCTGTAATGGCGTTAAACGCATTATGCTTACCAGGAGAGTTTAATCTAAAATAAAACTTGTCTTCATCTGGTGCCTGAATTTCACAACAGGTTACCTGCCCCGCCACTTTCAGGTTGGTGATCTTGTATTCAGGCCTCCCTAAAATACCGAATCGGATTTTCGTAAATTCTTTGCTAGGAATGCATTTTATTAGTTCTTCATATTTGGAAAAATCTCTTGGTATAACTGCTGTACCAGCTGCAACTAATCCTTTGAAAATGTCAGATTTCTCCCTCATAATATCGTTCACAGTTCCAAGCGAGCCTAAATGAGCCTCTCCAATATTTGTAATAATTGCAAAATGCGGCTGGGATATAATTGACAGTGGTTTAATTTCCCCTCTGTTGCTCATACCTATTTCAATTATTGCGTAATCAGCATTAGAAGGAAGATTAGAAAGGGTTAAAACTACACCGAGAGAATTATTAAAATTTTTTTCCGACGCATGAACTTTGCCGAAGCGGGATAAAACAAATCTTAACATCTCCTTGGTACTTGTTTTACCGGTAGAACCAGTTATTGCAATTACTTTTGCCTGACTTCTATTTCGAGCATTAATCGCCAAACCTCTTAAGCCCTCCATCACATCTGGAACAACAAGCAAATTGCCGTTATCCTTAAAAGCTAAGGGAAGGTCCGAAACCATTGCGCTAGAAGCACCTTTTCTGAATGCATCTTCTAGAAAATCGTGGCCATCTCTTTTATCTTTCAGGGCAACAAAAATATCTCCCGGTTTCAGAGTTCGAGTATCGATTGACACGCCAGTGGCTGACCAATTGTTTTTCACTATCCCATTGGTTGCATTGGCCGCTTCTAATGCAGTCCAAATAACCTCTTTCACGGTGTAACCCCGTCAATTACCGAAACAGACATACTAACTTGCTCGATGTCACTGAAAGGGAAAATATTCCCCTCTATTTCCTGACCCATTTCGTGGCCTTTTCCCGCGATTAGAAGTGCATCTCCCTCAGACAACTGACTGACGGCCGTAAGAATTGCCTGTGCACGATCTCCAATTTCTATTGCTTTTGGACACTTCTGCATAATATCGGCCCGTATCTTTTCAGCGTCCTCATATCTCGGGTTGTCATCAGAAACATAGACAACATCCGACAGAGTTTGTGCCGTTTCCCCCATTAAACATCTTTTCCCAACATCTCGATCACCTCCAGCTCCAAACAGCACAAAGAGTTTTCCGAAAACATGAGGCCTAATAGCCTTGAGGGCATTTGCAAGAGCGCTTGGCGTATGAGCATAATCAACGTAAATATGGCCACCCGATTTTTTTTCAGCAACAAATTCCATTCTACCAGGAACGCTTTGAAGTTCGTTTAATTTTGAAAAAACTTCATCCGGTTTCTCGCCACAAGTAATTACGAGTGCTGCCGCCATCAAGGCATTAAATACTTGGAATTCGCCTAAAAGATTTATCTTCACCGAATAAGTTTTTTCCAAATAAACAAAACGAACATTTTGAGTCATTCCAAGTGCCTGAATTGCATCAATTTTAATATCAGCTTCATCACAAGTTCCAATTGTAATTACTTTTTGCTTTTTAGCTTCGGCGACTAAACGCATAGTATGGCCATACTTATCATCAATATTTATTACAACTCCTTTCTCTGATTGTAAAACTCTGTCAAACAACCCAGCCTTAGCCGAAAAGTAATCACTCTCGTCGATATGGTAGTCTAAATGATCTCTACTAAGATTTGTAAAGCCCGCTGCTGACAAAAATGTTCCATCTAACCTAAACTGTTCTAACCCATGAGAGGATGCTTCAAGACAAGCATATGTGACACCTTCAGACTCTAAATAATGCAAAAGTTTATGTAATTGTGCCGGTTCGGGAGTTGTAAGGGTTGTGTCGAATTCCAGAGCTCCTTGCACTCCTAAAGTTCCGATATTAACCGCCTTGTAGAAAAAAAGCTCCCATAATTGCCTAACAAAAGAACTTACCGATGTTTTCCCATTTGTTCCAGTAACTGCAATCATTACCTCTGGCTGATTGCAGTACAACTTTGAAGCACATAGTGCTAGACTTAGCCTGGGTCGTTCAACAATTATAATTGGGACATCATGCTTAAATCTGTCAATTATTAGCTTGCCTTCCAAATCTGTTACAATTCCAAGAGCTCCAAGTTTTAAAGCTTTTTCAAAAAAGTTGGCTCCATGTACTTTCACTCCGGGCAAAGCAAAAAACAAATATCCTGGACACACTTCAGATGAAGTCGCAGATACACCAGTAACGTAGGGATCATCAATTCTCCAACAACCATTTTTTTTATAATTTGAACCGATTAAATCGGAAACGCTATAATCTTTAACCTGTAATTTTATATCAAACAAGTTTGACCTCTCAATTGTTTGTCGTAACTATTGAAGATTGGGGCAAAATAAAAATTGAATCCTTGTTCGGCCTCACTCCCAATATGGGAGCAACCCTTCTGACTATCTCGGTTGCAACTGGAACAGCCGTAGCGCTAGCAGTTCTATCTGGCTTATCCTTATTTCTATCTTCTGGTTCATCTAATGTTACTACTAAGACATACTTAGGCTTTTCTGTGGGAAAAGTTGCTGCAAAAATAGTTCGCACTTTATCCTCTAAATAGCCGCCATTAATTCGGTCATCTTTATCTGCAGTACCGGTCTTGCCTCCAATCGCATAACCTCTAATATTAGCATTTTTTGCAGTTCCTTTAGTAACTACTTGACGTAGTATGCGTCTCATTATTGCAGAGGTCTCTGCAGAGACAATCTGTTCTCCCATTTTTATTTCATTACTTTTTATTAACGTCGGCGAAACTCTTGTACCGCCGTTAACTAAAGTTGCATAAGCAGCTGCCAAATGAACTGGGGAAACCGAAATGCCATGGCCATAAGAAATTGTTGCTGTTGATAAAGCTGACCAACGAGTAGGAACAATTGGTAGTGCCCGTCTCGCTTCAGGAAGCTCGATGCCTGTCCTATCCAAGAGTCCGAGTTTCTGCAAAAAACGCTTTTGAGAATTAGCGCCAATTGCTAAAGCAACCCGAGCAGTTCCAACATTCGATGATTTAACAATTACATCAGACAAACTCAGTTCTGGTCCATAATAATGAAAATCATTGATGCGTTTCCTACTTAATATTAGAGGCGTTTTTGTATTTATCATAGTACTTGGTAAAGCAAAATCTTCATCAAAAGCCTGTGCGGCAGTAAAAACTTTGAACGTAGAACCTAATTCGTACAATCCCTGCGCTGCAATGTTAAAAAGTGGGCTGTCAGACGGATCACCTTTAATAGGTAGCGCTGGCCTATTATTTGGATTAAAGTCTGGCAATGAAGCTAACGCCAGTATTTGCCCAGTGTACACCTCAATTAGGACAGCTGAACCCGCTCGGGCATTCATAATTTTTAGTCCACCCGCCAAAACCTTCTCAACCACCGATTGAACTGACAAATCTAAAGATAAGACCAAAGGCTTTTCAGAATTTTCAGATGAATTTAGATACTCATCAAACATTAGTTCCACTCCAGCTTCTCCAATTATTTCAGCTGAATCGACGCTCTCCCGGCCAAAAGTCGTCCCTCCAAGAATATGTGAAGCAAATGAGCCGTTCGGGTATAATCTAACTTTTCTTGGACCAAACTGAAGACCCGGTTCCCCAAGGTCTTTTACAGCCTGCTGTTGTTCTGGAGATAATTTTTTTTCCAACCAGTGAAATTTTCTTCCATCATTGAATAATGTAACTAACTCATCATACTCATAGGCTGGAAATAGCTTTGCAAGCCCTCGGGCCACTTTTTTCTTATCAATCATTTCCTCAGGGTGAGCATAGAGCGAATGAGTTAACAAGTTTGTTGCTAGGATTGCACCATTTCTGTCAACGATATCTGCTCTTTGGTTATCTATGTCGTTACCGAGATGGGCTTTAGGAATTTTGTATGGCGGTGTTGAAGCAAGAATGGTCATTTTTACTGCCACGAGAGCAAAAGCACCAAAGAATCCTATCAATAAAAAAACCAACCTTTGTTGCGCTCTTGATTTTTCCTTCAGCTTATCAAATCTATACCTTCTGTATCTTTCCTCCGCCTCTATCTGGTTTGGATCTAACCCTTGCTCTCGGGCTTTCAAAATTCTCACCAAAGGGCGTAACGGTTTTCTAATCATCTAAGCCTATTTTTTCTTTTTCTAACTCTGGTACACTTACTGGCTCTGCCTCAATATCTAAATCAATGTCTGAAAAAAAATTAATCATACTTACATCTGCATAATGATCCGATCGAAGTGGGATTAATCGCAGGGTTTCAAAATATTTTTCTACCAATGATTCCAATCTCTGCGGACGATTGAGATAAGACCATTCCGCTTTCAGAACACTTAAATATTCCTTTTGAGCTTCCACACTGAGTTTAAGTTTCTCGCTTTTATCAATATTCCTGCGTGTTTCGTAATTTACTTGATACGACCACGTGGCCAATACAATTAGAAAACACAAACCTGAAATATATAGTAGAGCCCTAATCATAAGATACCAAGATTTAGATCTACTCTAGGATAAACCAAATCTCTTTCTACTGTTTGCGAACAGTTTTCGGATAATCGCCTTGCAATACGCAATTTAGCTGAGCGAGCCCTAGGATTTGCCTGAATTTCTACATCAGAAGCGCATACTACTTTTCTATTAATATACTCGAATGTCGGTTTGTTTTTCTGTCGCTCTGGTTGAAACCTATTTACATTAACATTTTCCGATCGGCTTCTCATAAACTGCTTAACTATCCGATCCTCTAAACTGTGGAAGGTTATTACTGCAAGAATTCCTCCATACTCGATTATCTCTTCGGCTCCAGTCAAGCACCTTGTCAATTCAGAAAGTTCGTCATTTACTGCGATCCTCAATGCTTGAAATGTACGAGTGCTGGGGTTTATCTTGGAACTCATCGAAGACCCAACTGCCCTTTCAATCAAAAAACTCAGATGATTAGTAGTTTCTATCGCCTTTCTTTTGCGCTCTTCGACTATTGTTCGAGATATTTTTCGAGAAAACCTTTCTTC
>MDTB01065920.1_pt1 | contig 37164 bp, 37 predicted proteins | sample 811161 | NCBI WGS metagenome assembly MDTB01 (sample SAMN05326650, study PRJNA326480) | marine metagenome | isolation source: seawater | place: Mediterranean Sea | collected 2009 | reverse complement strand
GTGCAAATGGATTCAGACTTTTCTCATAGCTTTAATGATTTAACAAAAATTTTATACGAAATTGGTAAGTACGATTTAGTAATTGGAAGCAGGTATGTTACTGGTGGTGCAACCGAGGGATGGGGTTTATATAGGAGACTATTATCAACATATGCAAACAAAGTATCAAAAAATGTACTAAAAAGCAATATCAACGACCTTACGGGGGGGTTTAAATTATTAGATAAGAAGGTTGTATCTAAAATAATGGAAACAAAACCAAAATCTAACGGATATACGTTTCAAATTGAAATAAATCAAATCATCGAAAAAAATTTTTTCACGATAAAAGAAGTTCCTATAGTTTTTAAAGAACGAGTTTCAGGAAAGTCTAAAATGAATTATCGTATAATCATTGAAGCAGTTTATTTCTTACTGAGACAGTATTTCAAAAAATAAGGATGGAGGTATTTTATTGAGCTATTTCCCAAAACTCTTATTTTCAAACAATAAACCAACCCTACCCTGGTAAAAATCAATCAACTCAAAGCTACTTTCATATAGGTAATTTAAGCATTCTATGATTGTTGTTTCACCATACCTTTCAGGCCCAGCATCAATAGATATGAAGTGAACTTTGTTAATTTGTTCATTTAATCCATAAAGAACTTCGGGTTCAGCCCCTTCAGCCTCTATTTTAATTAATTTTACATTTTTATTTATTTTCTTAATAACCTTGTCTAAGGTAACTGTTTTAACCTTAATTATTTCATCAAACTCTTTTATTTCTATAACTGAGCTGTCATTAAGCCAGTCATTAAGATAAAAGTCAATTTCTTCGTTTGAATTATTCCACAAAGCTTTGTTATAGAGTGCGCCAATTTCTTTTAAATTGTAACTTAAGTCTTCAAATTGAACTGGTGATGGCTCAAAACCATGGTAGTCGATTTTAAAATCCTTTAGAGCTAAATAAAAAAGGCCTTGTGCTGCACCGCAATCTATTACAACATCCCCTTCAGATAAAGTTACTTTTTCTATCATATAACATTCTTTTAACCATTCTGCTCGATTTTGTAAAGTGTCTAGATATGTCATAACACCATTTCCAGGAGAAGAAAACCGCCAGTCAATATTTTCACTCGTTAAGTAATATTTATTATCTAAGTGCCTAATTCGAGAATTACGTTTGTCTATGAATGAATAAAAATTGAAGTGTTTTGCAAATTTGTTACCGCTCAGTTTTAGCAGATATCTATAATATTTATGTTTGTAGTATGCATATGTAGGTTTTTCCATTTTTCTTATAGTACCTCATTACATGTAGATGTGATAGCAAAGCAAAGACTTAAATCAACAATTTTGAAATCGAGAATCAATAATTCTAACAATTATTATCAAGAACAAGTTACAGTTTTGATAGGCCATGTAATTTATCCATATCTGAAAAACAAGATTTAATTACTTGTTTTTAGGTCCCAACATGATAACTTTATAACATAAGAATTTGTTAAATTTTACAAATAAGGAGCTTATTATTTCTAGCTTGTACTTTTCTCAACACGGACAAGACTTCATTGTTGATAGATTAATTAAAAATCCAAAAGTAATGATTGAGGTAGGATGCATTGACGGCCTTAGGCATTCAAACACTTACTATTTTGAAAAAAACTCCAATTCTTTAATCTACCTTTACGAACCTCATAAAGATTACACAGAATTAATTAAAAAAAATAGACCAAATTCAATTTTTAAAGATTATGCAATTTCTGACTACAACCATGATGAAGGACACTTTTTTCAAAATTATGCAGGAACATTTTCTAACCTGAGTGATGAGTTTAAATCTGACTTTGAAAAGTCTGCAATTTTTGATGGATATAAGAAAGTTGATAATGTGCTAATAAGAACTTTAAATTCTTGTATTGAAGAATCTGAAATAAAGAGTATAGATTTTTTATCTATAGATATAGATGGAAATGACCTCAAGGCTTTAGAGGGAATGGATTTATCTAATTTACTCCCTACAATTTTATGTATAGAGATGAATAATTCATTAGAGGATTATAAATTATACCGGGATTACTTAAAGATAAATTCAAAATATAAGTATTTTCTTGTACAAGAGCAAGACTTTATAGCTTTTAAATATTTTTCCCACTACCTAAGAACAATATTTCTCTATAAGAAAATCAATCTTTTTTATTCTAAGTACCCTTTTGGGGACACTTGGAATACTGATAGAAAATTAATTTACAAAGTAAATGGACTGATGATGTTACACAAAAACTTTAAATTACAAAATCTAGGTTACAGACGGTTTTTATATAGAATAAACAAATTAAAGAAAATCTTATTAAATTCAAAATAGTTTATTTTGGGATTAGTTTATGAAAATAATTAAAAGACTCATTGGTAAAACAAAGTTGCTTTTATTTCCACCATGGAACAGTCCTCGAAAAAAAACTAGTTTAACTTTATTAACAACTTCAAAATTAAGTTCTTTCATATTGATTATTCTAGTTTTTGCAACAATTCTTGCATAAGATTTATTTGTTAGACTTTAAAAAAAATTAAATACTTAGCTTTGTTTATCGAACAATTTCTTAAATCCCAAAAACATCAACATTCTTTTAATGTTTTTTCTTAAAAATATATTTAATCTAGAAATGTAATTTTTATTAAGAAGTTTTTGATGATCTTCTGTTAAAACCTCATAATTAATAAAACCATCATTTCTATTTGTTATGCCGTTTGAAAAAAGATTAAACTTATCAACTATTCTGTTTGGATAGTTATCAACATATTTTTCATTCTTTAAAAAAATTGCAACATAATCATTCCATCTTTTATTTATTTGCTTTGATGTATAAGATTCAAGCAATAACAACTTTGAAAAATTATTTAATTTACCCCACTTTTCTAAAGCCATTCCAGCATCAGGATAAAATCTGTATACATCAACATGTGATCCTCTATGAAAATCTCCATTTGATGGAGCATTTATATACAGTAATCCATCTGGCTTTAAGACTCTGAGTAACTCTAAATAAAGAACCCAGAAAAATTCAGAATGTTCAAAAATAGAATTTGCTATGATAACATCTGCATAATTATCTTCAAAGGGGTAAACATAAGGATCGTTTATGACTAAATCAACATTATTAGCATTTACTAGATCTATGCCTAAATATTCTGTATTTTTTGGAAAAATATCTTTCCATTTTTTTAATTTTTCATTGTCGGAAGTCTGTGAGCCTATGTCGAATACAATTAATTTTTTTTCTTCTTGATGATCAAAATATTCATTAAAAAAGTACTCGAGATTTACAAAAGATGAATCATGCATTATGAAATTTTATATTTTTAATCATTATTCTATTTTACTATTTGTAAAACTATTCTCCACCATAGTTGATATTGCAACAAAAAATATTTTTATTCTCTTATTTCTATTAAATATTTTCCAGCATAATTTTTATATAAATTATTTATAAAATCAAGAGCGCTATTTTTATCCATACTTAGTAATACATCTTTATCTTTGTTGTAAGAAAACTTTTGTGTCCTATCTGGTTTATCTACATAACCATTTTTGTAAACTTCTATAACAGAAAGTTTTGGTTGATTTGAGCTTATTTCACTGGAAATAAATATTGCATTATTGTATAAAAGAGTGTGGAGCTTGTAACCAAATTTGTAAAGCTCGTCATATGCAGCTTGTAGTGAACATCCATAAAAGTCGTCACCTTCATAAAAATGTTTTTCATCATAGATGACTGTAAAATAAATGGGTGGTGGTATTTTTTCGTTAATTTCCATTGAGATTATTTTTGGTTTAAAAGAATCTAAAAGTCTTTTAACTACAAATAGATCGTAAGAATCGATATCTAAATTAAGTAAATCAAAATTTTTCGGAACATCAAATTCTTTCAATAAAGATTCTATATTTTCTGGAGTTACTTTCGAATTAGATAGGTGAGCATTATTATAATTTTTGTAGATATATTTCATTTTTTTAAATTTGAAACTATCAGGTTCAATAGACAATCCAGAAAAACAATTACTTTTTGCAAAAGGAAAAGTTGCCGATGAAGTCCATCCATCAGAAGCACCTATATCGACATAATATCCATTATTTATATCAAACTTTTTGCATAGTTCTATTAGTTTTTTTGCTTCACCATGTCCTTGGTTTTCAAGATCAAAATTTTTTGCCTGGATTGAAAAATATCTTAATTGAATCCAAAAAGGAATTGAGTTTCTTATAAAATCCCTTATATTTTCTGGTACGTATTTTCTATACCAATATTCAATCTGATCTTTAGAAAAATATTTCATATTTGATGCAACTAATTTTTACTCCCATGGAGCATTGCTAGAATCCCAAAGTTTATTTAGTTTTAAATATTCTCTATAAGTATCCATAGGCTCAAAAAAACCTTCGTGCTCAAATGCAACTATTTCCTCATCATTTACAAGATTTGTAAATGGTTCTTTTTCTAAAGTAACATTGTCATCTAAGTAGTCAAAAATTTTTTTATTGAAAACCATGAATCCAATGCTATATAATTGCTTCTCTTTCTCTTTTTCTCTAAAGGAATTGACTAATGACTCATCATCTAACTCAACAAATCCAAATCTCGAGTGTAATTTTGTGACTGTAATGGTCGCAATTTTATTTTTATTTTTATGAAAATTTATTAACTTATCTATATCAACATTTGCTAAACAATCACCGTAAGAAACAATAAATGTATCTTCTTCTATCTTATCTCTAATTTTATAAATTCTTCCCCCAGTTTCTGTTTCATTTCCTGTAAAAATAACCTCAAGATTAAAATTAGGTAATTTGCTTAATGGAGTTATTGAGTTGTTACTTGTATTTATAGAAAAATCTCTAGTGGTTGCATAATTAGCAAAATAGTTATTTATAACTTCATTTTTATATCCAGTACAAATTAAAAAATTGTTTAGTCCAAATTTGATATACCTATTCATAATATGTTCTATTACAGGAATTTTTCCAACTTTTATCATTGGTTTAGGAGTAATGTCAGTTTCTTCCCTAATGCGGGTTCCTTTTCCCCCAGCCAATAAAACAACTTGTGTTTTTTCAATATTCATAGGAACATGTTACTTGGATTTAATTAAAAGTATACTCTAAATTGGATGAATAAACATTTGCAAAAAGTAGCAGAAATTATTTTGGACAATCTTTCAAATGAAGTTCAAAAATTTTCTGGCAAGTCGGTACTCCTGACTGGAGCAGCTGGATTTTTAGGAAGTAATCTTTGTAGTTTTTTCTATCATCTAAATAATTTAGATATTTTAGATAAACCTATTGAGTTATTTGCCTATGATAAATTTATTCACAAAAAAGAGGATTGGGTAAATCAATATAGTAAAAGTACATTAATAAATTTTTACGAAGAAGATATTTTATCAATAAAAAATTTTCCAAAATGCGATTATATAATACATGCAGCTTCTATTGCTTCACCTATATTTTATAGAAAATACCCCCTTGAAACTATTGACTCTAATGTTATTGGTTTAAGAAAACTCTTAGATTTATCACTTGAATTTAATCCTGAAGGTATACTTTTTTTTTCAACAAGTGAAATTTATGGCAATCCTGACACTGAAAATATACCTACAAAAGAGACTTACTTTGGAAATGTAAATTCATTTGGACCTAGAGCTTCTTATGATGAATCAAAAAGATTGTCTGAAACTCTTTGTTACATTTACAACGATAAATTTGAATTACCTATAAATATTGTTAGACCTTTCAACAACTATGGTCCTGGATTAAACATTAACGATGGCAGAGTTATTCCAGATTTTTTTAAAAATATTTTAGAAAACAAAGATATTGAAATCTATTCAGATGGAACTTCTACAAGAACCTTTTGCTACATAAGTGATGCAATAACGGGATATTTATTAGCTCTGTTATCAAAAGATAAGGGTGAGGTTTACAATATTGGGAATGCAGTACCAGAAATATCAATGAGCGATTTGGCCAATCTAATTATAGAAATATCAAATTCAAAATCTAAAATTGTATACAAAACCAATGAAGATATTCATTATTTAACTAATAACCCTCAAAGAAGATGCCCCGATATTTCAAAAGCAAAAAATAAATTAAATTTTTCCCCTAATATTTCCTTGAAAGAAGGCCTTGGATACACATACAATTATTACAGTGATCGAATAAATGAAAATTAGCATATTTGGCACGGGTTACGTTGGTCTTGTTACTGGAGCAAGTCTTGCTAAGTTAGGCCATGAAGTATTCTGTATTGATAAAAACAAAAGTGTTATTGATAATTTAAATAATTCTAAGACCCCATTTTATGAAAAAGGATTAGATTCCCTTTTAAATGAAACTTTAAATGTAAATCTAACTATCGGAGAATTTGATGAAAAAATTGTAGCAAATTCTGAGATAATATTAATTACTGTAGGTACCCCAAGTACAAATTTGGGTCTCGACTTAAGTTTTATTGATACAGTAGTGAGGCAAATTGGTGATGCAATTAAAAATGCTAACGTATGTAATTCAATAGTAATCAAAAGCACTGTATTGCCTAAAACAACAGACACTCACGTAAAAGATATTTTAGAGAATGAATTTAATTTAAAACATACAGTTAATTTTGGATTAGGTATGAATCCAGAATTTTTAAGAGAAGGTGATGCAGTAGATGATTTTCTTAATCCAGACCGAATAGTAATTGGTTATGAAGACAATATTACAAAAGATCGGTTAGAAGAATTGTATGAAGTCTTTGAGTGTAAAAAAATATTTGTTAATACAAGAACTGCTGAATTAATTAAATATGTAAATAATTCATTATTAGCAACTCAAATTGCTATTCACAATGAATTCTCAAATATTGCAAGGAAAACTGGAGGAATTGATTACAAGGAAATAATTGAAGGTGTAGTAAGTGATAAGAGATGGTCTATTCAAGGTAGTAATGAAACATTTATACCAAGCATAGTCGACTACTTTCAACCGGGTTATGGGTACGGAGGGAGCTGTTTCCCAAAAGATGTTAAGGCACTTTTAGAATACTCAAAAGGTCTTGATTCAAAATCTCTTGTTCTAGATTCTGTTATTAAATCGAACGATTTACAGCCACTATTTGTTGAAGAAGTACTAAAAGAAAACATAGATTTTAAGGACAAGAAAAAAATTCTTATTTTAGGTACAAGTTTTAAACCAGAAACTGATGATATAAGGGAATCTTCAAGCATAAAAATTGTTGAAATTTGTTCAAAACTAAACCTAGAAATATATATTCATGATCCTTTATCTCAAGAAAAATTTATTGATTCATTTAAAACTAACTTAATTGGTGTAAAGGATTGGAAAAATGAAATTTCAATTATGGATATAATATTAATTTCAACATCATGGCCAGAGTATAAACTCATTGAAGATCTTTATAAAGATGGGCTTTTAGATCAAAAAGTTATAATTGACGGAAGAAGTTTTTTAAATAACAAAATATTTAAAAATAATTATTTTTCTGTAGGAAGTAGTAAAAATTCTTAAAGTCAAATCGTCAATCTGTATTATTTTTCATTAAAAACAATTAATTTCTGAATATGATCATGTTAAAGATAAAGTGATTTTCTTAACTAACTGAGATTTATATTTTGTTCTAATAAATCTAACCAAATTAATATATTTTTTTCTAATTCAAGAGCAGTACTTGAATCTGATTGAATATATTTTTCTAGTATTTTTATTCTTGGGTCGGGTAATTCTGGAATAATTTCTGTTAAAAAAGGGTTAGAAGAATTAATTTGAATCTCTTCATTTTTGTGTACAGAAAATAAATTTTTATTACTTGATTCTATAAGAATAGTTAAAAAGTTAAAGTTTTTTGATTCAAGATTTATCTCAAGCTTGTCATTAGACATTATTATATTTTTTAATGTTAGGTTCGCATCAATAAACATCCGAATAAAATGTATACCGTAGAACTTAAGCATACCACCACCTCTTGAAATATCTTGTTTCCAAGAAGAGGATTTCTGTTTAATTTTCCATATAATTGTATATTTCTTGTCTATCTCTTGCTGGATTTCTTCAATGATATTGTTATACCAATCCATATAAGTCAAGCTATAAAATACTGAAAAACTTGTATTTTCTGTTTCAAAATTTTCAATACACTTCTTGTAGGCTATTGTTTGGTGAGCAAGAGGTTTTTCTATATATAGATGCTTGAAACTGTAGAGTTTGTTATGTATCAAAAATTGATATTGACTTTCAGGATTACGAGCGATATTAATATAGTCAACTTTGTTAATTAGCTCTTTTTCATCATTTAGAAAATTTATCTTATCAATATATTTAGCTAAATCGGGTCTTTTATTTATAAAGTTTTTATACTTCGAAAGTGTAAAAATCTCAAACTGAAGATTTGCAAACGCAGGAAGGTAACCATAAAGCCCAAACCCTCCTCCAAGAATTCCGACTTTTTTATTCAACTTATTTCAACTACTTTTTCAAACGTAGGAAGTGGTTTCCATATCGAACCCTTAAAGTCAATTTTTTTTAAGTAGGATATTATTTCATCAATAACATGCCAAGACCAGATTATTAGATTATCTCCAATTAAGTTTTCGTCTTTATCTATATAGATGTCAGTACCTGGTACATAATTGCCAACCTTTGGTGAAAAGTTCTGTTCAAAAACTTTTGGCATAAACGATTTTGATATGTCTAGTGAATTTATTAACATAACACCTCTGCCTGGCAAAGACTTTCCATTAAACTCTGAACCTGAGCTTATTAAGTCTTCTATTATTCTTTTTGAATCAGTATTCCAAGACTCATAATATGATTGAATTTTTTGGAAGTCCGACAGTATAAAGTTATCTTCAAGGATATTTTCTTCTTTCTTTTTACTTTGTTTAGACATAATGACTCTAATATTTCCACCATATCTTCTAGGAAAAAGAATATCTAGTATGCTTACATCTAACTGATTTGATATAAAATCAAATGATTTGATACTGTAAGTTCTAGGGTGTTCATGATAAAACGTATCAAATTGATTTTGTTCAATTATGGATCCAAGATAATGATTTTCAATAATTATGATAGTTTCATCGCTAATAATTTTTTTAAGGTTTACTAGTAAACTCTTTAAATCTTCTATGTGAGCAAAGACATTAGTAAATGTAATTACATCGACTTTGTTAAATTTTTGATTAATTTTCTCAATCGTATCTGATGAAAAATAATCTTTAATTTTTAGATCAAGATCAAGTGCATCATCTATTGCATCAGTTGGGTCAACACCTATTGTTTTTACTTTATATTTATTTTTAAAAATTGAAAGTAGAGAACCATCATTGCAACCAACGTCAAGAACTACAGATTTTTCATTTAAATTCTTATATTTACTACATGATTTGGCCAATTCTTCCATACCGTTTAATACATCCTTTGTTAAGGAAGCTCTGTAGTGATAATTAGGTTTAAACAATTCTTTCTTTGGAACTTGATATTTTTGATGTGCTGTAAAACATATTTGGCAAAGAATAATATTTTGATGATATTTTGTAACAATTAAACTTTCTTCCGGACTTGCTTTTAGTTCATCACAGAGAGGCTGGTATCCAAAATCAAGTTCTGGACCTTCTAGCTTTGATAAGCAAACTTCACAAGTCTCTATTTTTGCAACTATTGTATTAGACTTACTCATTAATTCCATATTAGATTGTACTAGAAAGTAAATTACTAAGAGTTAGTTGGGCAACTTTAACAAGAAATTATGTAAAACAGATCAATAACTTATTCCTATCAATTTACCGCAACGTCTTTTTTTTAAATATGTCCGAAAATGAATTTATATTTATGGTTTTGTACACTCAATATTTAGACTAACCAGCATTCCGTTTTTTTTATCCATATGAGGATAATATGCTTGAGAGTGGTCATCAAAATCTTTATGAATACTAAATACATCTTTCCAGTCCCACTCTTTTACTTGTTCAAACCCTACTTGTCTTAACAGGACAGTTAATGATTCCATGTCATAAACAGTTTTATGATATATATGCATATCCTCTCCAACATTCCACTTGCCATACAATGGTCCAAGAATTTTATTTAAATCATTACTTTCTGAATAAACTTTCATTAATGCTTCAAAATTTGGAACAGCTACCCTAAGAGTTCCATTCGATGCAAGCACTCTTTTCCATTCTTTTAGTACTTCAACCACTTCATCTCTATCAAAATACTCAATGCAATGACTTGCATAAATTAAATTTGCATACCCATCTTGAAACATGTCTAATTTATCAATGCTACTTACATAATCGATATGATCATGAGGATGTATATCAACATGTACATATCCTTCTAAATATCGTTTTCCACAACCTAAGTGTATTTTTTTATTCATTTATTATTGAACATATTTTTGAAATACTTTTTTTTGTTAAATTTAATGATGATGGCATCCATAAAACTTTTTCATAAACTGATTCTGAATAATTCAAATTGTTGTTCGCATATTTTTTAAGATACTTCTGCTTACTTAATGGAGGATAACTTAGTCTAGTTTCTATTCCTAGTTCACTTAACTTATTAATGGCTTGAGTTCTTTTTGATTTGTTTTTAAAGCAAATATCTATAAACCACGGAACTTCATAATTATTAAATTCGATTATTTTTAATTCATCTGAAATAGTGTTTTTGTAATAATCTAGCAATTTTCTTTTTATTTCAATATGTTTAGCTAATTTTTTAAACTGAGAATTTCCTAACGATGCTTGTAGGTCAGTTATTTTAAAATTTAATCCAAACCCTTTATGAAAATCTGACTTATCACCAAATCTATTAAAGGTTTTTATGCTTTCAATAAAATCAGACAAGGTTTTTTTGTCTGTTAAAATCATTCCGCCCTGACCCATAGTAATTATTTTATGGGGTGTGAATGAAAAAATACTTATATCTCCTAGTTGCCCACATTTTTTGTGCGAATAAGACGATCCAAGTGCATGTGCTGAGTCTTCAATTAGTTTTATTTTATTTTGTTTACACCATCTTTCTATTTCTTTACCTGACCCAACTCTTCCATTTAGTGGAACGAATATTACTGCATCTAGATTTTTTAATTTCTTTAAACTTTCTAAAGACATACAAAGTGTCTCATCAACATCAACAAGAACCGGAATAGCACCAGCCCATATAATTGCATTTATTGTAGCAATCATTGTTAGATTGGGAACTGCAACTCTCTCTCCTTTAGTAAGTCCTAGCGAAAGAAGAGAAAGGTATATAGCTATAGTTCCATTTGGTACGGCTATTGCATATTTTCTCTCTACATAGTTTTTGATATTTTTTTCTAACTTTTTAGTTTCATCATGTTCAGTTATCCAGCCTCCTGATTTGATGTACGAATTAACTGCCATTTCATCTTGAATATCTATTAATGGTTCAATCTGATTAATTTTTTTTGACATTTATTCTTTTTCTATCAATCTCAGGTCCAAAATATGGACCATTTTTAGTTTCAACTACTATTGCTTTATGTAATATTTCATATTCATGAACTCCATAGAGTTGCATTGCCATTTCATTTTTGTTTAAAACAAATGTATCAATAAATTTTCCAGATTTAGTATAAATATTACATTTAACTTTTCCTTCTACAACAAAAATAGATTCACAAGTTCTTGTAGCCCCTCTAACATATTCATTATGAAAGTGAGCAGGCAATACTTTTTTTGGTTTATAGTTCCAAATACCTACTTGTATGAAATCCTCATCTTCAGAAATAAACGATAAACCTTCGCTTGCCTCTAACACATCAAAGTAAACTGCATAAAGTTTACCTCTGTGCATAATTTTTTTTATATTCATAGCTTCAAAATATTATTTTCATACCATTCTACTGTTGAATGAATTCCATTATCTAATGAAATTTGTGGTGACCAGTTTAAGTTTTTTTCTGTAAATTTCCCTAAAACTCTTTTTTCTTTCGCTCCATCAGGCCTAGATGTATCAAAAGTAAATTCTCCATTCCAATCAATAATTTTTGCAATAATTTTAGCCATTTCAAAAATAGAGATACCTTTATTAACCCCTATATTGAAAAAATAATGATTTTCTTTTAGGTCAAGACTCTTTATTAATACATCAGCTCCATCTTCTACATAAAGCCATTCTCTAATTGGTTTTCCGGTACCCCAAATTTCAACATACTTTGAATTATTTAGTTTCGCATCATATATTTTTTTTATTAATGCACCCAGTGCATGCGATTTTTTTTCTTCAAAGTGATCATATGGACCGTACATATTTGAGAAAACAATATTTGCTGACGGAAAACCGTATTCTTTAAAGTAGGCATTCCCTAGGGCAACAAAATATTTTTTTGAAAAACCATATTCAAAAACTGACTCATGGGGAGCTCCATCCCAAAAATATTTTTCTTCATATAAGTTTTGATTTTTAGGATAAGCACAGTTAGAAATTGGATTTACTAATAATTCAATACCGTTTTCATATGCTGATTTATATATATTACTTGCCATAATAGTATTTTTCATAAGCAACTCTGCTGGAAAATCATACCCGTAAGCAATCCCACCTACAAAAGCCGCGCAGTTAATAATGTAATCTATTTTGTTTTTTGCAAGATAATTATTAAACAGGTTATCTTTTGTTAAATCAAGGTCATTTTTACCATTTAATTGATAAACATCGTAATCCGTTGTTTTATTTAATTTAGATACTAAATTTTTTCCTAGAAATCCATTTGCACCAAGTACCAATAAATTTTTTGATTCAATCATTAGATTTAATCCTTAATTGTATAGGTATATTATATCTTTAAGAGTCGGTAAGTTAATTACATATCATATATTGCTTCATGCCTTTTAGGTATTATAAGAAATTAATAGTAAGTTAAATTTATTATGGAATAGTTACTTCAAAATCTTTATGGAGTTTTGTAGCTGATTAAGTTATATTGATAAAGAAATGAAAATAGATACAGTAATACTATCTAGTAATGATAATCCAAACTATATCCAGTTCTGGCCAATTGTTTCAGAAGCATGGTCGTTAATGGGTGTAGAACCAATCTTAATTTACACAGGTGAAGAGAAGTTAAAATTAAAAGGGAATGTGATTAACTACAGTATTAAAAATATAAATTCTTCGTTTGTTGCACAAAATATTCGTATTTTATATCCGAGTTTGCTAAGCGACAGGACATGTTTAGTTTCAGATATGGATATTTTGCCTCTTTCTAGAAATTATTTTGTGGAGTCAGTTTTAAATTTTAATGAAAATTCATTTATTATTTATAGGCCAGATGCAGGCTTGCCTTCAAATATGATTTCTCTGTGCTGGATTGCAGCAGCAAGTAAAACTTGGTATGAATTATTTAAGGTGGATTCTGAAAAAAAAATAGAAAAGTATCTAAAAAAATGGTACACAAAGAATTATTCAGTTCAAGGTACGGCATGGTATACAGACCAAATCAAACTAAGGAAATATGTAAATAAATTTTCTAGAAAAAACAAATCAAGAATTATAGAACTTGATGATGAGGAGCAAAGTTTTTTTAGATTTAATAGAAACCGACTTGAAAAACACTTTTCTATGATGAATGAAACCCCCGACATTAAATTTACTGATTTTCACATGCCAAGACCTTATGGTGAATATGAAGAATTAATTAATAAAGTTTTTGAACATCATAAAAAATATATTAAAGCTTAAATTCATATCAAACTAGTTACAACACTATTATTTTTGCTATTTATTTTGCTCAGTTAATTGTTTAGTAATAATAATTTTTTCATCGGCAAGTCTCCAATAGAAGTATGTAATATATCCATTTAGTTTTGATGGTAGCTCTTTGTATATTTTCTTTTCTAAATAAAAATAAAGGTTTAGAATTCCCTGTTCGTTAGATTTAGTTATTGGATATTTATTAACAAGATTAATAATCTGATTTTTGGTTTGGTCATTGATTATTCTAGTGTCAAAATACATGACTCCTGTCTGAAAATAATTTCTAACATTTAAGTTATACTTTTTTCCTAATTCTAAATGTAAAGGGTGAGTTTGATCAAACTGTGTTGTTAGACTTCTGTCATAGTTAGGGTAGGTATCTGATCTAGCCATAAAACAATTATCTGGTGTAAATGCAAGTACTTGATTAATGTCATAATGAATGTTCATATTTACGTCTAGATAAAACACATAGTCCCAATTTTTTATCAACTTATCAAATAAATGTAACTTATGCCATTGAAATTTTTTTGTCATATTTCTATTTGGATCATCAAATGTTTCTAAGTTATTAAGTTCAAATTCTGTACTTTTATCAAATTTAATATTTTTAAACCTTAAAACTTTTATTTGGTTTTTTTTTCTTATTGATTTAATTAAAAAGCAGGGAGTAAATTTTGATGTGATTATTAATATTTCACCATGGTAATTTCCATTTCTTCTTAATTGGTTATATAGATTATTAAAATTTTTTTTTAAAAATTTAAAATTGCTTACAACTGCAACTACTGTTTTTTTGTCACTTGAATCCATAATTTAAGTTTAACTTGTTTAATAATTCTAAATTTTATAAATTAACAATTGGCCCAGGTGGTTTGGCACAACAAAATACCGTTTATCAGATTTAAGTTCATTTCCAAATTTAGTGACGCCATCGGTGAACCAGCCACCAAAATCATCAAGAATTATTAATGCACCTTCTAATGCGTTTCTAGAAATAAACTCTAAGCTTTCTTTTGCTGATACATAAGTATCAACATCAATGTGAGCAAAAGAAATAGGCTTTTCAAGCTTAACTTTGCTCATAGAATTTGGAAAAACTCCTTGAATAGTATTTATTTTATCGCCTACAATATTTTCGACTTCAATAATATTTTTAATATTTGTGTCGTCGTATTCTTTCCCTTTAAAAAAACTGTCTTTACTAGAAGCGTTAACTACACCTGAAAAAGTATCACACGCATAAAAATCAATATTTTTATCCTTGTTTGCCAACATTACAAGCCCAGTTGCACCACCTTTCCAGCAACCTACTTCAATAAATGAAGTTTCTGGTACTAAGTATCTTTTGGACATATCATGTAGCGTGTACAATCTTGACTTTGGATTTAGGGTATGATTGGAAATTAATTCATAATTTAAATTAAACTCTTTATCAGTCTTCCAAGGCAAGTAAAAATATTCAAATATTTCAATACCGTAATCTTTTCTATTTTCTTTATACTTTAAATTTATTTGAAAAAGTTTAAACAAAAAAGAAGATACGTACGCTAGCCTTTTTCTTGCCTTTTGGACTTTTTTTAAATTAAACATATGTGGTCACTGGCAGAATCGAACTACCACTTCGTTTTTAAATTTAGAAGTAGACCACTTGACCTGTTTTTTATTTTATCTTATCTTTTAATATTTATCTTTCATGATTATAAAAATAATAAAAAAGTAAATTTTTAATTTATTTGCTAAAAAAGTAAATTCCTTCAGGTTTGTTTTTTTCAAAAAGTTTTCTTACATCCTGAATATTAGAAGCTACAAGCAAAGGGGGTCCCGTGAAATGTCCAGGTTTTAATGGGAAAATTTCAACCCAATATTTAAAAACAGAATCATAATTTCGAATTCCAAGATTTTCTCTTTTAAGTTTTCCATAAAAAAATTTGTTCTTTGGTTTGTACATTATCTCCGAAACCTCTTCCCCCCACAAATTGTTATGAGGGAAATAATCAGAATCATGCACGCATATAATATTTGAAATTTCTTTAACAATATTTATAACTTCTGTTCTGCTATCGAAAGGGCTTGAGTCAATAAATGTTAAGTCAATTTTTTCGATACTCTGTTCTTTTAAATAGTCGTCAATTTCAAAGTAGGACTTTCCATTGATAAGAATAAATTTAGAATTGGTATTACTATATTTTTTAGACATTTTTTTATGCCAATTTTGATGATTGTCAAAACTCAATAATCTGTAGTTCTTTTTTTTTAACTGTTTTACAAGTAGGCCTGTAGAGTGATTACCGGATCCAGCTTCTACAATAAGAGGCACATCTATATTTAAAGTGTCTATTACAAACTTTAGGTATCTCTTATGTGAGCCCATTCCACCATCCGATAAAAAGTAAAGTGGAAATCCACGGTATTTGAAAAGAGATAAAATTTTAAGGGTTGGAAAAAGTAATAGTTTTTTCATTTATTTTATAATAATAAAAATAAATTATTTAGTTACTATATAAGTTGTTATTAGTAAAACTAAATTTAACCTATTCAATTTGTTTAAAGAAGAGAAACTTTATAGATTTTTTTGCTATTTACTTGTCTTTATTATATTTTTAAACGCTATTTTTAATATTTTATTTGGTGATAAAAATAATATTTTTGATGAGATTAATTTTTTTGACATATTCGCTGGGCTTTTATTATTTATATCTCTATACGCAGTAGGCAATTCATTAAAAAATTTGCTTAGATTTGAGTACGTATCATTAGGAATAACTTTTTATTTATTTAGCTTTTTTATTTTTGACTGTATTATTTTGTTCTTTTATCAAAAATTATCTTTCTTAGAAATCTTATTAGTAGTAAATTTCCTTTGGTTTTGCCTATTTATTTTGAAATTAAAAAGTTTAAAAAATGTTCTGTCAATATTAATTCCTTTTATTTCTTTACGATTATACTTTGAGGAATTTAATTCAAAATTAACGATCAATAATAATATTCGAGGCGATGTTGAAGCTGTTTTTTTTGATCAAGCAAAAAATATTTATGAAAGCAGCTATTTTATTTCTATAAATAATTTTGTATTTGAAGGATATCCACAATTTATAAGCTATATTCAAGCTATCTTTTTAGGTATAACTTCAAACATTTCAACTTATAACTTTTTTAGCTTCACTTCTCACATTGTGTTTTATTTATCATTGTTATTTTTTATTGAACTAAATCTTTCTAATTTTCACAAAATAATTTCTGTAGGTTTATTTTCAATACTTTTATTGAACAGCAGCTTTTTACAATTTTTGTTTTCTACTTCATTAATGTCCGAAGGGTTAGTCAGTTTGTTTACAGCAATCTTAATTATTACTGCGATCAATAATACAAATAATCCAAAAGACCTTGACTATAAAATATTTTTGTTATTAGGAGTGATGTATTTTTCAAAACAATTTAATAGTACGCTAATTGTAATATTGACACTATTTTTGTTCTTATTTAAGGGTAGAAATAAAATAATATTACTTGGTCTTTCTGGCATTGCATTAAAAGAATTTTTGTTCCTTTTTGTTTTCTCAGAAATAAGCAAAGACCATCATATAAGACAAATGGACATTCAAGATACAGTTCTAGATTTACTTCTTTTTAGAGACCTGAAAATTCAAAATATTTTTTCGATAATACAAAATTTGTGGATTGACAAGCCTTTAGCAATTTTATTTTTTATTTTTTATTTTTCATTTATTTATTCAAAAATATTTATTAAAAAATTTGAATTACAAACAGATTTAATATTTATTTTAATAAATATAAATATAGTTTTTGTATTCTTAATTTATATATCTGTTTGGCAAAATATGGAACTTGAATCTCCTATAAGATATTTTTTAAACAACCTTCATTTACTTATAATTTCTACGTTGCTATCAATTGAAAATGCAAAAAATAGATGAATATAAATTACAAATACCAAAGTTTTACAAAAAAACAAACTTAATAGTTAGAATTATAAAATGATTGATATAAAAATCTCAATACCAGGTCATAGCAATAATTTAGCTCTTAAAAATTTTTACAGCAAAAATCAAAATCATAAGATTAATTATCATATAAACTCTGAAATCTCTAAAGCAGACTTTTGGATAGTATTAGAAGATTTAAAATATGAATCAGAAATGTGTGAAGTTCCAAAAAATAATATCTTTTTTGTAAATACTGAAACTAATCATAAGGTAGATTATTATTTTGAAAGTCATACAGAAGAGTTTTTAAATCAATTTATTAAAGGCTTTGGCCCCTACGCCACAAAACACAAGAACTATGTAAGCGCTCCGTGTTTTTTACCGTGGATGATTCATGCCAATCATGGAGATAAAATTTTTGAAGATTCAAATTTAAATTTTGATTATTTTTCTAAATTAAATAATTTAGAAAAATCAATTGATTTAAGTGTTATATGTTCTAATAAATCTCATACTGAAAATCATTCATTAAGACTTGAGTTTGTTAAGATTTTAAAAGATTATTTTGGAGAAAAATTACATTGGTATGGCAATGGAATAAACACAACTGAGAAAAAATCAGATATAATTTTTAAATCTAAATACCATATTGCACTTGAAAATTGCTCAAGAAGTAATTCAGTCTCTGAAAAGCTGTATGACTCTTTTCTTGGACTATCATTTCCTATTTATTATGGGGCAACAAATGTTAACGAATTATTTGATAAAGATTCTTTCATTACTATAGATATAAATGATGTAAGTAATTCAATTAGAACGATTGAAACCGTGCTTAAAAGTAATCTATATCAGGAAAATTTTAATCAGATTCTTAAGTCAAAAGACAAGGTATTAAGCGATTTCAATATTTACTACAGATTAAATAAACTAGTAGAAAAAAATATTTCTACACACACGTCTGCATCAGAAGAAGTTACGCTTTACAGTTCTAATTATTATTGGAAAAAAACAGCATCTAAAAAAAAGAAAATTAAGAAAATAATTAAAAGAAAAATGAGACTTTAAAATTTTTAATTCAGTTATGTTTTTGTAAAAAATGAAATAAAGGAATTCTTTAAAAACCCAATACGATTCTCATAATTTTTAAAGTATGGACTAAATAGTAACTTTAAAAATTTAATTACTGTGCTTTTATTTTTTGAAAAAATTAAATGCGGATTTTTAAAACCTAATTTTTTAAATTCCTTTTGGTAAAATTTAGAATTTGAATATAGAAAATTTTCAACAGACCATGGTTTCCCTTTTCCAAGATAGTGAAGAAAGTAAACATTTTTATCAATGTAGTTGTATATTTTTTCGTCTTGACCCCCTAATGCTTGATAGTTTAAGTTATTGTCTAATTTTGTGAACTGTCCATCAAAATATATATTTAATATTTCTTGGTCATAGTCAGTCAAATAATTGAATCTTGAATTTAGAATTTTTAATAAATTTGATTCAACATCGTGTTTCACCCATTCACCAAAGTTAATTATTAAGACCCCTGCATTGATATAATCATCACTTTTTAGATCTAATTTATTAAAAACAGAATTACTCTTTTGTCTATTTGTTTCTACCTTGGCAGCTACAACACTTCTTTCAGAATTAATTTGTGAAAAAGTATCGAGTAGCTTTGAGGTGGGATCATTTACGCATATAATGTCTGCGTCTAGATATACCAAGAATTCAATACTTTTAGGTAAGTATTGCGATATAAATAACCTGTAGAATGTTGCTTCAGAAACATGAGATTTGATAAGAGGTAAATTTACTTTGGATGAATCAAACTGATAACTATGAAGGCTTGATAAGTTATCATGCTCACTAATTAAGTTTGAAATTTGATTAAAAGAATCAATATTTTTGTGAATTATAAATATATTTGCTTTTTTACTTATTTTATCAAGTAAAGATCTAATTGATGTTAAAGCTTGAAAGTTAAAATTATCATCAAAACAATAAACAAAATTTAATTCCATTACAAAATTCTACATTGTTTTTGTTATAGCTAGCTGTAAAAGTCTTCTAAATATTTAGTAAGTTTTTTAAGCCTTTGATTTATGGAAAAGAATATTCTAGATATTTTACTTTTACCTTCATAATGAAACTTTGGATAAATTATAGATTCTGTTTTTAAATTATTTTCTGCTGGTTGACTTAACCTTTCTTCTACAATTTCATCAATTCTTTTAATTAGATTAAATTTTTCTAAGACTATTTTTCTTGCTTCAAGCAGCTTTTCATAGTTAGCTTCATAATAGTTATTTGATATACATTCTTTAATAGTATTAATGGATTCGTTAAAATCGTGCATGTTAATTCTAGTAAAACTATTATTTGGAAAATAGTCTTCCGCATTTGTAGCCCCAGAATAAATTGGATATGAATTTCCTAAATAGGAATCGAAAAGCTTTTCAGTCATTGTGTTAGGTAATAAATTGTTTTCAAGAACTAAATGGTATTTATAACTACCAATACCTTCAATTTTGTCTTCTGTCCTTTTATCATAGCCATACCAATCAAGCTCATCTCCTAATTCTTTTTTCAATTTTTTTACAAAGTCAAACCTAACTTTTTGTACGTGATTTTCTTGCTTATCTGTACAGTAGACGCTTAATAATTTTGTTTTCTTTGGATAAAAATTTTCGTAAAAGTCAATATCAGATTCTTTAAATTTATTTTCAAACGGATCTCCTCTGAGTTTCCAATTACAAAATGAAGGCTTGTTTAGAGAATTTTTTAAATTTACAGCGGTATGAGAATAGACAGTATCAAATTGACTAAGAAACTCTTGTTTAGATTTTAATAAAAAATAACTTGGTTCATATCTAGAATCAGATCCAAGAAAAATTATGTTATTTTTGTTTATATCAACTTTCTCTATTTTTGTTGAATAAGTGTTCTCTAAAATAAACCAAAAATCTGGTTTTTCAACTTCAGTATTGATTAAAAATTCTTTATTATTGTAAACGTTGTCTTCTGAATTTGTAAAATTATAAATAGAAAGTGAATCCGATTTAAATGAGAAATTCCAACCAATACTTACTTTTACTTTTAACATTTAGATAAATCTACCAATAAATTCACTCTAATGCGTGTTTATTTGTATTAAAGTGTTGAAAATAAGATTAATTAAATTTTTTTATATATTATTTTAAATACATGGTGAATAATCTTAAGCAGATTGTGTCTGATATTTTACATGTATCAAAAATAACAAAAACAAAAAATAAAAAAGTCGTCATTGTAATTTCAGTAATAGTTTCTCAGGTGATTGCTTTAGCTGATATTATTATTATTTTGTTTTTTACTTCCATATTTTCAGACCTAAGCATACTTCCAGAGAAATTTGAATATTTTAATTTTTTGTTCGAAATGAAAATACTATTACCTTTGATTATTGTTTTTAGGTATTACAGTCAATATTTTCAGAGTGTTCTTATAAAAAAACTTGAATTATCTGTTCAAATGAGTTTAAAAAATTATCTGCTATCTCAATTATTTGAAAATCGTAACTTTTCTACAGCTGATACTCACTTTTATATAAACGTTTTAGGACCACATGTTTCTTACTTTTATATAGGTATTGCTAACTTTTGTAATTACCTTTTACAAGCTTTTGCATTTACTTTATATCTTTTTGTAACTGAGCCGAGGACAATAAGTGCATTTTTTCTGGGAATTATTTTTTTAATATATCCAATTTATTTTCTAATTAAAAAAACAAAAGATTACCAGCATTTAATTTATGAGGCAGGCTTAGAGTCAAGCAATGATCTTCAAAGAGTTTTGGATAATGTATTTTTAATTAAATTATTAAAAAAAGAAAAAGATGAGTCCAATAGATACCTAAAAATAACTAGCCGACTGTTCGATGACAATATGACAAAACATAAATTAATAACTCTAAATTCATACTTGGCACCTTTTACTACTGTTTTTCTAATCTCAATTATTATAATTTTTTTCAATGATTTTTTTAATATAACTTTAGCTTTTATGGGTGTAACCCTTAGAATGTTTCAATCCCTAGCAAGCATGTCTAACGCTGCATCACAGGTGGTTAATTCTCACGTACATCTTGATGCATTTTATCAACTTGAAAAATACAAAGTTTCTAACTTACGCGAAAATTACATAATTGCTGATGAACCATCAAATAAAACACTTTTTGAGTTAAGAAAAGTAGATTTTCAATATTTAAATAGTGACCTGGAAATATTTAGTGGATTAGATTTAAATATTGAAAAAGGGTCTCATACAATAATTACTGGTACAAACGGTACTGGTAAAAGTACTTTACTAGGTCTTTTAGCTGGTGTTTTTTACCCAAACTCTGGAAAAGTTTATGCAAGATCAGAAAAATTGGGATTTGTTGGACCTACCCCATTAATTTTTTCGATGACATTGAGAGAAAACCTTATGTATGGTAACAAAAATTCTAAAAGTGACAAAGAAATTTTAGAAATGATACAAAAATTTTACCTGTTTGAGGATAAGGTGAAAGTGGATCTTGATATGATGGTCAACAATAAAAGCTTGTCATCTGGACAAATGCAAAAAATTGCATTTATGAGAGTATTACTTTCAGATGTAGATGTTTTATTTTTAGATGAATCCACTTCCAATCTAGACGAAGAGACAAAGTCTCTAGTGTTTGATTTGTTGCTAAACACAAATTTAACAATTGTTAATTCAACACATGACATAGATAGTTTTAAAAACTTTACACATCACTATAAAATTGAACTTTCAAAGGGTAAAAGATTATTAAAGAAAATTGTTTAACTTTTTAATTATTTTTTTAAAGTAAAATTTTACAATCTTTAATTTACTCTCTATGAAACTAAAGATTTTAATTTTATTCCAATATAAAAATTCTACATAGTTTATTTCATTAATACTTTCTGAAATCTCTTCACTTATATCAACTTTTGATTTAATAAGCTGATTCCAGTATTTTGAATTTAAAGCTTCAAAATCAAAATCTATTTTGCTAGTTTCAGTAATCAATCTTTCAATTGATAAATCATTAAAATTTTCAAATAAAATTATTGGTAAATTCTCGAATGATAATCCTACATGAGATTTAGTAATTGGAATCGATCCACAGTAAAGTGCTTCCCAAATCCTATGAGTGTCAAAACCATTACCCCATGGACAAAATATAAATTTATATTTGTTTAAATCACTTATGTAATCATCTATTGATAAATTGGGTTCTTTAATTACTACCCATTCTTTATTTTTAAATATATTTTCAATATTATCTCTTTCTTTAAAATTTGTGCTTTTTCTTAAATTTACATACAATTTATTTAATTTTTCAACTTCCTCAAATTTAAAGTTTTCTAAATCATTAATTCTTATATTTTTTGGAGAATAATTATCGGCTAGTCCCAGAGGTATTGGTATGAGGTTAGTATCTTTATACGCTACGTTTGCTGCAAACCACTTTGTTACACTTTTTGGTTTATCTGTAAAAACCTTTTTTGTTATTGAAAAATCAGACTGAGATGTAATTAAAGTTATTGAAGTAATTTGTTTTAAACGTTTTAAATATTTGAAAAACAAACTTAGATAACTAGTATTACAGAAAACTATGTCTCCATTTTTAATTTTTAAATTTTTAAGTTTTAATCCAGTATATTCTTTAGTCTTTGAGACAATTTTATAGTCATAGAGATTAAATTTTGATAAGTCTTCATTAGGAACGTTAATTGCATATATAACATTAGCAATTTTAGAAAAATTTTGGCTATTTAAAAATTCATGATTTTCAATGTTTTTTAGCATAAAAATTCTTCTAAGTTCAATATACAGCATTTAGACTTAAACAAAATAGTAAAAATAAAAAGTTCTAACTGAAATATTTCTTTTGATATAAAATTAAAATACAAACATGAATTCAAGTAAAGTAAGTGTAATCATTCCTTCTTTTAATAGATACAGTTATCTCCTGAATGCAATAAGTTGCATACAAAATCAAACTTATGATAATTATGAAATAATAGTCGTAAATGATGGATCTACAGAAGATGGTTATAAATCAACCGAATTAAAAAATATCTCTAAAGTTATTCATATTGATAGAAGCAATACACCTAACTGGGGTGGATCAAGACCAGCAGTTAGGAATTATGGCATTTCTCAAGCAAGCGGAGACCTTATAGCTTTTCTTGATGATGATGACTTTTGGTTACCAAATAAGCTTGAAAGTCAGCTTTCTGCAATGAACAACAAAAATATTGGTTTTTCATGTACTGATGGATATTTTGGTTATGGAGTATATGATGAAAATAAAGATTATCCAATATATAACTCAGAACATCACTTTAAAAAAATTAAAAAAAAGTACAAGTGGACAAAATATTTTAAAGCTAGTTCATTTCCTCAGGTTTGGGATTATAACTTTTTAAAGCATCACAACTCTGTTGTTTTATCAAGCGTTATAGTAGAAAAAAATTTAATCCAACAACTAGGTGGATTTAGAGGTTTATATAGAACCCCTTACTTTGAACATACTTCTGACCACGATTGCTGGTTAGGGCTCATACAACTAAGTAACCTGGTATATGTAGATGAACCCTTGTTTTACTATGATGCTAATCATGGAGATGGTAAAAATTATGAAAATTGATAAATTAAAATGAAAAAAGTTTTAGTAGTCAATACTAAATATAAAAATTATGGTGGAGAAGATTCAAATTTTGAAGAAGAAAAAAAATTTTTAAAAAAATTTTATGAAGTAGATTATTTAAATTTTGATAACTCTAAAAATCTTAATATATATGATTTAATCGGTTTTTTCACTCTTTCAAATTCTTTGTCTAACGAAGCTTTAAAAATAAAACTGGATACTTTTAATCCAGACATAGTCTACATTCATAATACATGGTTCAAGGCAAATCTTGGTATTTTTGATATTTTGAAAAAAGAAAATGTTGAAGTTGTTTTAAAAATTCATAATTTTAGGTTTGCTTGTACAGACACCTTTAGTGCTTCAAAGCATTTTAACGGAAAGAACTTTTGTTTTAAATGTGGCAATAAAAAAAGAAGAGTAGGTATTTTTAATAAATATTTTGAAAATTCATATCTAAAATCTTTCTTTGTTGTTGTGTATGGGAAAAGATATATAAATATATTAAGGAAATATAATTTGAAAATTATTGCTTTAAATGAATTTTGTAAGGATTATTTGATTGGAAAAGGAGTTGAGAGAAGTAAAGTATTTAAGAATTACAACCCATTCGAAGTACATGAAAGCCACATATATTCCGCTGATAGTGAATACGCAGTATATGCAGGCTCACTAACTGAGCAAAAAGGGGTTAAAGATTTATTAGAATCATGGCAGAAATCTAAAATTGATTTTAAATTACTGATTATCGGAAATGGTCAGTTAGAAAACAAAATTATAAAGAAGTACTCATCCAAAAATATTGAGTTTCTTGGTTTTCTTGAAAATAAAAAAACTATAGATTTAATAAAAAATGCTAGAGCTGTAATCACTGCAACAAGAGTGTTTGAAGGGCAACCAAGGTTGTTATCAGAAGCATCAGCTTATGGTATACCATCAATTTATCCATCCTTTGGTGGGCTGGATGAGTATTTTCCTTATGATTATAAGTTTTCATTTAAACAGTTTGATTATGACGATTTAATTAAAAAAATCTTATTATTGGAAAATAAACAGCTTCTTAATGAAGAAAGTAAAAAAATTCATAATTACATTGCTGAAAACATGAGTTTGGATAAATTAAGTAAGAACCTTGAATATATATTTAAATCGAATGAATAAAGTTATTGAAACACCTTTAATTTCAGTTTTACTTTCTGTTTATAACGACGATGAAAATATAAAAAAATCGATTGATAGTATTCTTTCACAAAGTTATAAAAATATTGAATTATTAGTTATTGATGATGGATCAACAGATAAAACTTATGAGATTTTAAATGATATAAAAGATAGCCGATTAAAAGTCTTCAGAAACAAAGATAATCTTGGTTTAACAAAATGTTTAAATATTTTAATAAAAAAATCACAAGGAGAAATTTTAGCTAGACAAGACAGTGATGATATTAGCCTTCCAACAAGGCTTGAAGTTCAATACAACACCTTACATAAATCACAATTAGATGCGTGCACCACAAGAGCATTTATAAAAAATACAAAAAAATCAATACCCAGATTCTCTTATTTATTACCTGTAAATTTTGTAATAAAATATAAAAACCCATTTATTCACGGAACTTTAATGGTTAGGAAAAATGCAGTATTAAATATTGGAATGTACGATAAAAATATAAAGTATGCGCAAGACTATAAGTTATTTATAGAATTATTGAAAAAAAATTACAAAATAAAAATTTTAAAAAACAAATTGTATGTTTTGAATATGGAAAATAATATTTCATCATTAAAAAAGGAAGAGCAGCAAGATTCTTTTAGAAAAATTCAAAAGGAAAATTCATGAAAATAAGTATTGGTTCAAAAATAATTGATGGACCTTTTGGAGGTGGTATGGAGTTTTTAAAAAATCTAATCAGTTTTTTAGAAAATAATGGTCACACAGTTATTAATCACTTAAATGATAAAGATATAGATGTAATTTTATTAACTAACCCACTAATCTCTTCTGAAACTTCAACTTTTGACAGTTATGATATTGAATTTTATTTAAAATTTGCAAATAGTAAAGCATTAGTATTTCAAAGATTTAATGAGTGTGATGAAAGAAAAGGTACCGATAATATTAATTTTAAATTAAATAAATTTAATCAAGTTGTAGATGTAAACATATTTGTTAGTGATTGGCTCAAAAATGTTTTTAATCAGTTTGATTTAAGCCAAAAAAAATCTTATGTAGTTAAGGGAGGGCCAAATAAAGATATATTTAATAATAAAAATAAAATATATTGGAATAAAAAATCAAAATTAAAACTTGTTACACATCATTGGAGTGATAACTTAATGAAAGGATATTTAGAATATAAAAAATTAGATAATCTCTTAGAGTTTGAGAAAAATAGAGATTTGTTTGACTTTACTTTTATAGGAAATAATCCTAAAGATATAAAGTTCAACAACATTAAAGTTTTAGAGCCCTTAGAAGGAAAAGAATTAGCAAACGAATTAAAACTTCATGATATTTATATTACAGCTTCAGAGAATGAGCCGTCAGGTAACCACCATATGGAAGGAGCGTTGTGTGGATTACCAATTATGTATAAAAAAAGTGGTGCAACTACTGAATATTGTAGACATTATGGTGTAAGTTATGAAATTGATACCTTTTTCAAGTCTTTAGATTTAATGAAAGAAAATTATGATAATTTTGTATACAAACTAAATGAATACCCGTTTGATTTTTTAAATGCTGCTCAAAGTTTTAATAACATTTTTAATGAAATTTATGACAAAAAATTAGAAATTATAGAAGAAAGAAACTTAAAATCTAAAATAAATATTTTGTTCCGATATATGTCAAACAAATTTTTAAGGTATACATATAATAAATATTTTTCTTTAAAAAAATTACTTGGTAGGACAAAGTATACTATCAGGAATGTCACTAAATTTAATTAATAAATATAAACATTTTATATTAAATAGTCTTTTTGTTTCTATTTTTGTGATTTTAATAAACGGCCGATCATTACTTGGTTTGTATATATTAGGATTCCGATTAGCTGAAATATTAACTGGATTATCTATATTTCTATTATTTTTTTTAATTTACAAATATAAATTTTTTAAAGAGAATTTAGGTTCCAGATTCGTTAACAGTTATTTAGTATTAGTGTTTTATTTCATTATTTCTAACATTATGAATTCTTCAAATTTTTTAGATCTGTATCTTTATAAGTCAAGTGTGTATATTTGGTATATTTCGTTTATTTTTTTTGGATTTATAGTTTTTAAAAATATAGAAATAACAAAAAACTTTTTTTATATAGGATACTTAGGTTTATTTATTCAATTTATATTTAATGTTATTTATTATCCAGATTTTTTAACTCAATTTTTTAACGAATTTTCTGATAAGACTCAATTTTTAAAAGGTGCAGAGATAGCTATTTTTTTTATAGTTGTTACATTTTTTGCAAATAAATATATTGAAAAAGGCCCTATGGTTGATTTATTTGCGCTCATTTCATCTATATACATACCTCTTATTTTTTTTAAAAGCAGGTCTGCTGCTATTGCTTTGTTTATATACATAGCATTTATGTTTTATAGAAAAAAAGAATATTTTTTTGAAAATAAAAGAAGATCATTTATTGTATTTTTAATTTCACTAATCTTATTTATAACTACTGCTCATTTTTTAGTGGATAATAGTTTTAAGTTTCAAGAAACACCCGAGGCTGTTGCTCAGGTATTTAAACATAAATATATAGTTTCAAATACTTATGATGGGGATGTTACTTTGTTCTATATTTATGATGGTAGGCTTTTTTCTGCTGATGGGAACTTAAATTGGCGATTACAGCTTTGGCAAGAAATTATCATCTTTGCGGAGCAAAATAATCAAATTTTATTTGGACAAGGATTTCATAGCAGGCCTCTTGTATTTGATAATTTTATTTATTCTGGTGTAGATGGTCTAAATGAAAATTCTCACAATTATTTCCTAAATATTTTTATAAGAGGCGGTATTTTTGGTCTTTTGCTGATTTTATATTTTTACTACAATATGATGAAAATTCCAAAAATTAACTATACCAACTTTGAATATTTAATCTTTTTTTTACCCCTTGTATTTATATCTATGTTTGATGGGTCAATGGAAAATCCTTATTTTGCAATAGTGTTTTACTTTTTTATAACTAGTTTTTTTACAAGTGTAAAATTTAAAAAAAGATGAGAATATGAAAGCACTTATAACAGGAGTAACAGGGCAAGACGGATACTACTTATCAAGGCAACTACTTGAAAAAGGTTACGAAGTACATGGCTTGATTAGAAGGGCATCCAATATAAATACAAACAGAATTGATCCATTAATTTCTGAGTACAGAGATGAGGGAAAAATACATCTTTATTATTCGGATTTGATTGATTCATCATCACTTACTAATTTGATAAATAACATATTACCTGATGAAATATATAATTTAGCAGCTCAGTCTCATGTAGCAGTCTCTTTTAAGAACCCAATGTATTCAACTTTTACTTCTACAGTTGGTCCAATTACGATTTTAGAGTCTATAAGAAATATTGAAAAAGATATTAAATTTTATCAAGCGTCTTCTTCTGAAATGTTTGGCGGTGCAGAAAAAGTTGTTCTAAATGAAGAATCTTTATTTGAACCAAAAAGTCCGTATGCAGCTGGTAAAGTTTTTGCTCACAATATAACTAAAGTTTACAGAGAGTCCTATGGTATATTTGCTGTTAATGGAATCCTTTTTAATCACGAGTCTCCTCATAGGGGGGAAACTTTTGTAACACGAAAAATTACTAGAGCGGTTGGAAGAATTTATCACAATTTACAAACAAATCTTACATTAGGAAACCTAGATGCCTCAAGAGATTGGGGTTTTGCTGGTGATTATACAGAAGGGATGTATGCAATGATGCAAAACGACTCTCCTGATGATTGGGTTTTAGCTACAGGTGAAACACACTCCGTTAAAGAATTTGCTGAAAAAGCATTTAATCATGTGGGTCTTAATTGGAAAGATTTTGTTTTGACATCAGAAAAATACTCTAGACCCAACGAGGTCCATCATTTATTGGGGGATGCTTCTAAAGCCAAAAATATATTAGGTTGGGAACCAAAAACAAGTTTTAATAATTTAGTTAAGAAAATGGTCGATAACGATTTAGATTTAGCAAATAAAGAAAAAGTTCTAATTGATAAAAATTTAATGACCCCTACATGGGAATATGCAACCTAATTTTTATTATCTAAAAACCACTTATATGTTATTTTTAAACCTTGTTCTAAGCCAATTGAAGGTTTCCATCCAAGGGCATTAACTTTAGTTGAGTCAAGAAGCTTTCTAGGATTTCCATCAGGTTTTGTATCATCAAAAATAATTTCACCTGAATACTCAATTACATTTTTAATTTTTTCAACCAAGGCTTTTATAGTAATTTCTTCATTACTTCCTATATTATAAAGATCTGGTTTAACATTTTCTAAAATCATGAACTCAATTGCCTTAGCTAAATCATCTACGAATAAAAATTCTCTTAGTGGCGTTCCAGTACCCCATACTTTAAATTCTTCTTTGTTTTCTGTTTTGGCTTGATGCATTCTTGATATTAAACCTGGTATTACATGGCTTTCGTTTTCTGAAAAATTATCATTTGGACCGTAAAGGTTTGTCGGCATCAAATCTATAACTTCATGACCATATTGTTTTGAAATTGCATCCCCCATTTCTATTGCTGTTAATTTCGCCATAGCATATGGAGAGTTGGTTGGCTCGAGCTTTCCAGTTAATAAACTAGACTCTGTAATTGGCACTTCAGCTCCAAGAGGATATATGCAACTACTGCCTAAATTGATTAATTTTATTTCAGGAAATTTTATAAGGCTTTCAATAATATTTATATTTATCTTTAGATTGTTCAATATAAATTCTGTTCTTTGAAGATCGTTTGCAAGAATACCACCTACCTTAGCAGCTGAATTAACGATAATATCTGGTTTAAAGTCATTGATTAATTTTTTTGTTTCAGTCAAAGAAAATAGGTTTGTGTCCGCTCTTGTTGATTCAAATAAATTTATATTTTTATTTTTCTTAAGTATCGTAGAAACAGATGACCCTACCATCCCTCTACTACCTAATACTAAGACCTTCAAGAAAACTCCTTTAGAAAATAATCAATGTTTATATTATAAGTGTCTTAATTTTTATTCTTTATAAAAGACTTTACAAACTCAAAAATGAATACAAAAGTTTTATTTATTCTAAAAATTCTCAGAGTTAATATAGCTACAAAAAAATCAATCATAGACCTTACTCTCCATTTGTGTTCTATGTGAAAATTTTTTTTTGCAATTTTTCTAAAATTTTCATGGTAATAATTTGAATCTTTTTGAAAAATACCGCTAGTTAACCACGGTTTATGGCTGCCCATATAATGTATGAATAATATTTTACTTTTATAAGCTTTATCAACTTTTGTAGCAGCTTTAAAGTTCAATACTTCATTAAGTTCTAAATAACTTCCGTTTAGCATTGAATTGATTACATCTTGATCCCATTCAACTATATCGTTTTTTAATTCTATTAATTTTTTAATTAATTTTTCTTGATAATTATTACGTTGCCATTTAGAAAAATCAATTACCATTACACCAGCATTGAAGTATCTCCCAGACACATTTAATCTTTCTACACCAAAATTATGTTCTGTATTTGCTGATATTGTGAATTCTGTATCGTTCATATTTTTAATCGTATTATCTATTTCTTCGATCGGATCTTTAATACAAACAACATCTGGATCTAAGAAAACAAAAAATTTCTCTTTTTTAGGCAGGTAATTCTCTATAAAAAGTCGAAAATATGTGGCAACACTTATATGAACATTTTTTACATTCGGAAAGTCATATTCATAGTTTTTAAACTTATAAGACTTAAATAAAACTAAATGTTTATGTTTAAGAATTTGAGTAGGAACTTTAGATTTAAAATTTTCTTCATTATGAATTACATAAATATTAATTTTTCTTGAAGTGTTGTTAAGCAAAGAAATCATAGAGGTAAACGCCTGAGTATTGTAATTTGTATCAAAACAATACAAAAAATTAATCTTTTCTTTCATATTGTTAATTTAACAACAATAATATTTATTCCGATGAATATAATTAAAGAATGTGTGGATTCACAGGTTCTGTCTCAGTTAAGCCTATTGATATTTCTTTAATTGATGAAGCTAATAAATTTATCGAATGCAGAGGTCCAGACGCAAAATGTTTTATTGAACGAAACTATGATAGTTATAATCTAAATTTTTGTTTTAATAGGCTCTCTATTCTTGACCTATCAGCAGAAGCCAATCAGCCAATGTATTCTAAAGAATTTAATACTATGATTATGTTTAACGGTGAGATTTACAATCACGCAGAATTAAGAAAAGATTTACAAAACAAGGGTCTTAAATTTTACACATCACATTCAGATACAGAAACACTCTTGGTTGGCTTGTCATATTATGGAATTAAATTTATAGATAAACTCAGGGGTCAATTTGCTATTGCATTTTTTGACGAAAGAAAATCTGAACTCTCTCTTATAAGAGATAGATTAGGGCAAAAGCCTTTGTACTATTTTTTTGATAATGAAAATATTCATTTTGGTTCTAGCTTATTGTCTTTATTAAAAATTATAAAAGAATATATAATTGATGAAAATCAATTATATAGTTACCTAGATTATGGAATAATTTCTTCACCTTTTACATTGTTTAAAAACATTTATAAACTGATGCCATCAGAAATACTTAAAGTTAATTTACAAAAAAATAATTTTTCTGCAAATAAATTAAATTACTGGAATGCGGAAAATTTTTTAGACAATAAACCTTTTAGTAACGAAGAATTTTTTGATATTTTTTCAGAATCAGTTAATTTAAGAGCAAATGCTGACGTTCCTGTAGCTAATTTTTTATCTGGAGGAATTGATTCTACTTCAATAATTAAAAATTTAGTTGATAACGAAAAGAAAGTTAACTCTTTTTCAATTTATATAAAAGAAAATAAATATGATGAAAGTATTTATATTAAAGAGGTTGTAAAAAAATATAATTTAGAACATAAATCTACTACTGTCTCTTCAGATATTTCAATTGATGAAATTAATCAAGCATTAAACTCACTCGATGAACCTTATAGCGATCCCTCTATAGTTCCAACATATATCTTAAGCAAAGAGATATCACAATATTATAAAGTTGCCATATCTGGCGATGGAGGAGATGAATTATTAGGTGGTTATGAAAGAACGATGAGAAGTTTACAAAAAACAGGTTTCTTTAGAAATTTAATTTCAAAAGCATATAATTTGTATCCTGCGATTTTAGGAACAGGAAATAAGCTTCTTTCAAACTCTAGTAATCTTGAAATAAAATATAGGTCTTTCTTAGAGGATAAAAAGTTAATAAAATTATTAAATGTAAGTTCAGAAAGTAACACTTTTGCAGAGGGATTAGATTACAGAAATACTAATTTTTACAAGAATTTACTTATTGCAGATTACAAACTTTTCTTACCAGAAATGATGATGTTTAAAATTGACAGGGCATCGATGGCAAACTCTCTAGAAGTAAGATCACCATTTGTAGATCACAAATTGATAGAATTTATTATGTCAAATAATATCACATACCTTAACCCTAGAAATTCTAAAGAAATTTTGAAAGATTACTTAAAAAGTGACTTTAGTGAGGAATTTATATTTAGAAAAAAACAAGGTTTCATATTTGATGTTGAAGGGTGGGTTTTTAGTAATTTAGACTACATAACTGATAAAATTTCAAACGGCCATGTAGTAAATCAGTTAAATAATAAAGTTGTAAATTTACTAAGTATTAATAAATCTAGAATCAATGGTCAAAGAATTTGGAAATTATTCGTATTAGAACACTACTTAGAAAGAGTTTTATCAAAGTCTTCATAAAATAAATCTGCAGATTTATTTAAAGAAAAAACGTCACTGATAAATTTATAAGCGTCTGTACTAATTTTTGATAAAATTTCATCATTTTTTGAAATTAACTCAAATTTTCTTAATAAATGGTTATCCTTAATTTCAAAAAGAAAACCGTTTACATTATCAGTAATTATTTCACTGTGATTGTTTATGTTTGATGCAAAAACTACACACCCTGACCCCATAGCCTCTAATAAAGATTTAGGATTTCCCTCAAATAAAGAAGTTGAAATAAAAAACTTATAATCTTGATAAAGCGTTAGAAGTTCGTTGTTATTTAAATTTCCTAAAAAATTTATACTTACGTTATGTTTTTTTGCTTGAGCAAGCAATTTTTCTTTATCAGGTCCGCTACCTACAACATCTATTTCTAAATTGTTTTTGGAATTTTTAAATTCTGAAATTAAAAAACTGAAATTTTTTTGATAAACAAGTCTTCCCACAGCTAGCACTTTATTAGAATGCCGGTTGGTAAATTGGTTAAATTGCCCTAACTTAACCCAGTTTGGTCTTAATAAAAATTTTTGCTCGTATTTTGGATAATTGATTTTAAATCTATTTAAATCGCTTCTACTTGTGACTGTAAAGTAATCACAATTTTTAACAGCAAATTTTGTTAAGATTTTATACAAAAATATAATTAACAATGATTTTTTTTCTTTTTTTGCAAAATCTAACATATCATAACCAGTCCTGATAATTAGGGGTTTTTTGTATATTTTTTTAATTAAAATCGGTATCCAGCAACCTAGTAATTGGTTTTGAAAAACTATATCGGCATTCTTAATTTCGTTTCTAATCCTAAACGGTATTAAAAACGATAAAAGAATTCTAAATAGTTTGTTTTTTAAATACTTTGAAGTGATGTAAATAGGATGTACTTTGTCTAAATTATGTTCACCAGCTAATTTAATGTCTGAATTACCTCCGTAAGTAAAGAACGAAAAAGATGTATCTTTATTTTTAGCTATATTTTTAAAAAATTTTAATTCTCTGGCAATAGTTCCAGATTCATACCATGTTGTAAGTGAATAATCCCAAGTAAAAAATACGGCTACTTTCAATTAAATCAATATTAGTAATCTTCGTATGATTTTTCTTCAACAAATTCAGAGTTAAAAAGTTTATTTATTTCATTTTTAACTTTAAATCTTTTATCATTTGTAATATAGACTGATCTTGCCAATTCAATAAATTGTTCCCCAAAATCTTCATTTTTTTCAAGCACTCTTATTGAATCTTCAATTTCCCATAATGTTAAATTTATTTTGTAAAGATCTTTATATAAGTCATCTGTTTCGGATAAATTAATATTTAATTCGTCTAAAACATTTCTTAATCCAGTTAATTCTTTCTTAATATTTTTTAATTTAGACTCACTAAGTATTTTTTGATTTTTTATTTCTAAAATTGAAATTTTATCAAGCAATTCTCCTAAAGAAACTGGTATATTAACTTTCATAGATTAATCCCTTGATAATTTTTAAGCACTTTATTGATATTAATAATGACATAAATCTAATTGAAGTAATTTACAATTCGCCAACTTTTAACCAAATGAACTGCTGCTCCTTTTTGGCCATCTTTTTTTATATTATGAAAAAAAAGATCAGCATTAGTATTTACTCTCTCAACTAAATGTAAGAAGCTACTGTCTAAACAATGAATTTCTTTTGCATTTTCAATTACTTTTAAATACAAAAAAATATTTTTGTGCAAATCGGTCTCTTTTTCTATAAATATTTTTGGTAAATCTTTATTACTTAGAAGGTCAACTTTTCCATAGGAACTTTGATTGTGCACAACTTGATAAGGGCCTTTGATGTTATAAGTATTTTTTAAATGTTTTAATAGACTTTCTTCTTTACCTTTGTCTCTATTAATTTTAAATTTATTCAATGAATGACTGTATGGTAAATCAAATTGTTCATAGAAAGACAGATTAAAAGGGGGCTTTCTTTTTTTAAAACCTACTTTTAAAATAGTTAAATTATTTTTCTTTGCGAAATTGTTGATGTCTTCAACTTCAGTTTCGTGCTCAATTTTAAATACTTCTATTTTATTATTATCTTTGTACAAATAATTGAGATTATTTAAATCTCTAGATTTAACCGGTAAGTATATCTTACTGAAAGACTCTGAGAAGTGATTAAGTAAACCATTACAAACAATATGATCACCCAAGCCTAAGTGTGTATAGGCCAAGAATCTATCATCTTTGATTTTATTAATGCTATATGTATTTTTATAAACTCTCATTTCTACAAGATTAAATTAATTAAATAAAAATCTCTTGAAATAATTAATTTATTTTTTGTTTAAAGACAGTTATCGTAAGTTAATTAAAATAAGTTATATCAAATGAAAAATATTACTTATATATTTAGTCAAAATCGAGAAAAAAATTTTCATAACAAAGAAAGTTATGCAAAAGATTTTTATTATGGCCTGCACAATTTTGACAATGAAAATAACAATATTGAAGTCATTGAATTTAGTGAAAGTAAATCATTGATGAACTTACTACTAATAATTTTTGATAAAGCTATGAATAAATTTTTAAGCTTACCCTTCTATTCATCTAAATTAACAAATTTAGAAAATTTAAAAAAAATTAAAAAAACAGATTATTTGTTTTTAGTAAATGAAGGTGTGGGATTTTCCTCACTTTTTTTAATTACTATCGGAAGGATTTTTAAACGCATTAATATTTCAATGTTTGTGATGGGCCTTTACAGTAAGAAGATTAAATTTAAAAAATTAAAGTTTTTACATGTGTTTTTTATTAAATTATTAGTTTTGAATACTAATCATATTCTTTTTCTAGGAAATGCAGAGCTCGAAAAAGCAAGAAATACCCATAAAAAATATTCTGAAAAGTTTAAGTTTTTACCTTTCTGCATAGATACAGAATTTTGGACAGACAAAAACAACAAAGATGTTACAAAAAATAAAAATATAATATTTGTTGGGAATGATGGGAATAGAGATTTTGAATTACTTTTAAAGCTCGCGAAAAAGTTAAAACAATATAATTTTATAGTTGTATCTTCTAATGAAATATTTAAAAAAATAGATTTACCTAATGTAAAAATTCATAACGGTTTTTGGGGGAGTGAAGAAATTTCTGATTCAGATTTAAGAGATCTTTACTTAAAATCAAAGCTTTCAATTATCCCATTAAAAGAAAGTTTTCAACCATCTGGTCAAAGTGTTGCCCTTCAGTCTATGTCTTTAGGAATACCTGTAATGATTACTAAAACGAAAGGTTTTTGGCAAGAAGATACATTTTTAGACAACGAAAATATAATTTATATTAACGATTTTGATTATAAGACTTGGGTACTAAAAATTAATGAAATATTTAAAGATGATTCTAAAATTAAAAAAATATCAAAAAATGCAAAAAATACTATTTTTGAAAATTATAAATTGGAAGTGCTTTATGATTTTCTTAACAAGTTAACTAAAGAAAGATAGAAACTCAACAGAATATTCTTTCTACCAACACTTCTCTTACGTGTATAATAAAAATGATTTAAAAATTTTATGCTTAAATTATCAAGAGAACATTTTTATAAGAATCACTTTAGTGAAATAAATAAATATATTATGCCAATCAACTCAGTACTTCATATAACTTCTAATTTAAGTGAGAATAAATACAATCAAGGCAATCATGACACTCTTGTTGTTGATTCAACTGAAGATCTTGAAGCCCAAGTACTAAAT
>MDTB01231127.1_pt1 | contig 37173 bp, 32 predicted proteins | sample 811161 | NCBI WGS metagenome assembly MDTB01 (sample SAMN05326650, study PRJNA326480) | marine metagenome | isolation source: seawater | place: Mediterranean Sea | collected 2009 | reverse complement strand
TATTGTGTGTTAAACTATTACCACTAAATAACCGACAACTATCTCTTGCTCTAATTTGAAAAGATTCCAAATCATTAGCTGCATTTGAAGCATTGTATGTATAAGAAGTTGCTGGAGCTGCCACAGAATCTATAGTGTTCCAACCACTAAATGGGGATAAAATATCAATATAATACATCACTACATCTGTTGAGCTGCTAGGGTTCCAACTGATTACTGATTTGTTAGACGAATTCACAGAAACCACATCTATTGCTGGAGTTATTGGAGGTATAATATCTTCCAAGTTTGTGCCATCAATTGAGGAGTTCGATACACAACCACTTGCATCATCTAAAGCAACATAAAAAGCCTGATAAGTTCCGCAAGTTTGGGCTGGAAATTGAAAATTAGTATCTGGTGTTGCTCCTACATTTACCCAATTTCCACTAGCATCCATTGCAAAAATAGTATAATCAGTTGCGGAAGTAGTTAAGACAGGAATATGTAGTTCATTCCAAAGCAAATCGCCAATTGTAGCAGAAGCAATTGCAGTTACATCTAACTTTATTGATTTTAGTGTATCAGAAGGGTCAGAAACACCTGCGCAATCCGATTCTGATGTTAAATAATAATATACTGAACTGGCATTAGCACCAGCACCTGTATGGGAATAATTCTTGGTTGGATAGCCAACTGTATCTAGCAAAGTATAAGGGCCATTAATGTTTGTGGAAGAGTAAACATTGTAAATAGTAGAAGATTGTGCAGTTGCTAAATGCTCCCAACTCAGTAGTACATTTCCACTAGCATCAACTGAAACGCATCTAATATCAGGAGGTTGATCTGTAGGCGCTGCCAATACCTCAACAGAAATTGTAGCAATAGTAATGGCAGGAGCGGGACAAAAATCATCAAACACTTTGATAAGAAAAGTATATAAATTTGAGGTAGCATTACAGCCAACATTTGCCGCAATATGACTACAGTCTGTCTGCCATTCAAATACACCATTAACAGTTGTGGGTGCTGAGAATGGGGGAACCACTCCTGCACCATTATCAAAAGTAGCACAAGGTGGATTTAAACATAAGGAAGTAGTTGTATAATCAGAAGCAAACTGCCCTCCTGAAACTTCTAGTGTTAAATCTTGAGCCGAGAACCCCGAACCCGTATTATAAATATCATTATCTGTCCCTGAAATATTAAATGTTACAAAATCTCCAGCAAATACGCTAGTACTGTATGAAGTTCCACCATTAAAAGGGGGATTAACAACTGGTTTATTATTAGGTCCAGCACCAGCTATAGGAGGGCAACCGATCAAGATAACTTGTATTTCCCTATAAATCTCAGCTACCAATTGACCACATTTATAGGAGCTAACTTTAATACATGTAACAAAATTACCTGATGTAGCTGAGTTGTATGATATTTCTCCAGTTGCTGGATCTAGAGTTGGACTTCCTGGAATCTGATTTGTAACTGTATAAGGTGCTAAAAAAGGAATAATTGTAGGTGCTCCTGGTGTATACCCTTGATCTATAGGATCACCCCAAGAATAAACTAAAGAATCTAATTCGTTATCAGAAGCATTATGAGAATAAGAAAAAGGATAGCCATTGCAAATAATTGTTTTTGGTTGCTCGTTAAAGAACGGTGATGAATCAAAACAAGGAGAAACGTTCTGTTGAACACCAGTAGAAGTTGGAGTATATGGATACATTACCGCTCTAAGTGTAAACCCTAAACTAGAAGGGTTTAACAAATTAGTGATCGCTCCATTTCTACAGCAGCTACTCCAAGTAAAATGCCAACCAGCTGCAGGGGGAAGACCAGGCATGTTTATAGGTAGTGATTGATAAACATACTCTTCAACTGAACCTTGCTGTATGTTACCTGCGCAATCATAAGCCAAATTACCACTATTAACAGGGTCACATGTTGGAGAAATGTCTGAGTTTGAAACATAATCCACTTGTATTGAAGGGACAAGTGGATTATTATGTACTGTAATTGTTTGAGAAGCGGTAGTTAGGTTTACACCATTACAATCTCTATAAACTTTCATGGTAAAAATATACATACCCTGTGTTGGTCCTGTAGTTATACACTCCCAAGTAATTTCACCTCCCTGAAGATGAGATGCTTGAGTTGGACTTATAAACAGTAACAATACAAGTAGTAATAAGAGTAATTTTTTCATAAACTTTATAGATTTATACTTGCAAATTTAGCAATTATTCTCCGCTTTACAATACGAGTAAAAAGAAAACTTATCCACTAAAAGTATTAATAAAACGAATTGTTAGAAGAAATTGATCTAAAAAATTAGTAACTCAGGCCCTAGAAATCAAAGTTACTGATGTTGTTTTTTACATCTTGATATTGCGTAATTAAATCCTCCATTATTGCTTTTACTGATTTAACATCTTCTATTTGAGCTGATACCTGACCAATTTCCAATTCTCCTTCAATTAAATCGCCCTCAAAAATTCCTTTTTTTGCTCTTCCTCTTCCAAGTAAGGACTTCAATTCTTCTACCGTGACCCCTTTTTCGTAAGCTCCAAATATTTTATCGTAAAAAGGGTTTTTCAAAAGACGAACAGGAGCTAATTCTTTTAATGTAAGCATGGTATCATTTTCTGCTGCCTGCACTATAGCATTTTTGAAATTTTCATGAGCTGAGCTTTCATTTGATACTGCAAATCTACTTCCTATTTGTACACCCTCAGCTCCTAGTGCAAAAGCAGCTAAAATGGCTTCACCACTAGCTATGCCTCCAGCAGCAATTATAGGAATACTTATAGCTTTTTTCACAATTGGAATCAAACTGATAGTAGTCATCTCATCTTTTCCATTGTGACCTCCCGCTTCAAACCCTTCAACAACTATAGCATCTACTCCTGCTTCAAAAGCCTTTTGAGCAAATCGTAGGTTTGGAACAACATGCACAACCTTAATGCCATTTTCCTTAAAAATTGAAGTATACTTTTTTGGATTTCCAGCTGAAGTAAAAACAATTTTCAATTTGTGTTTTAATATGGTATTAATATGCTCTTGAATTTGTGGATAAAGCAGCGCAATATTCACACCAAACGGCATGTCAGTTGCTGCCTTACACTTTCTAATATGCTCATCTAAAACCTCAGGATACATTGATGCTGAGCCAATTAACCCCAATCCACCATTATTACTCACAGCTGATGCTAATCGCCATCCGCTACACCAAAGCATACCTCCTTGAATTATTGGATATTTTATTCCAAAAAGTTCTTTTACTCTATTCATAAATTTCTACATTTGTCGTGATTACGAAAGTAGAAATTTTAAAATATAAGAAGATGAAAAATGAGCAAATAATTTTTGATTTAATCAAAGAAGAAGATCACAGACAAAGAAATGGAATTGAGCTAATTGCATCTGAAAACTTTGTAAGTAAAAATGTGATGAAAGCAACGAGTTCTTGCTTGACAAATAAATATGCGGAAGGCTATCCAAGAAAAAGATATTATGGCGGGTGTGAGATTGTGGATAAAGTAGAGCAAATAGCAATAGATAATGCCAAAGCGTTATTTGGAGTAGAATATGCAAATGTACAACCTCATTCTGGCTCTCAAGCGAATGCAGCAGTAATGCTTGCATGTTTAAAGGCCGGAGACAAGATTTTAGGATTTAACCTTGCGCATGGCGGACATCTAACGCATGGATCACCTGTGAATTTTTCAGGAAAATTATACAAAACTTCTTTTTATAGTGTTGAGCAGGAAAGTGGCAAAGTAGATTATGAGAAACTTGAAGCCACCGCTATAAAGGAAAAGCCTCAACTTATAATTTGTGGTGCATCTGCCTATTCTCAGGATTGGAATTATAAAAAGTTTAGAGAAATTGCTAATAAAGTAGGCGCATTGCTTATGGGAGATATTGCCCACCCTGCTGGACTTATTGCAGCAAACTTATTAAACGATCCTGCATCTCATTGTCATATCCTTACTACAACTACGCATAAAACTTTAAGAGGACCAAGAGGAGGCATGATAATGATGGGTAAAGATTTTGAAAACCCTTGGGGATTAAAAACACTAAAAGGCAAAACAAAAATGATGTCCACAATTTTAAATGCTGCAGTATTTCCTGGTTCGCAAGGAGGACCACTTGAACATATAATTGCAGCAAAAGCAATTGCTTTTGGAGAAGCTTTAAAGTCAGAGTTTAAGGATTATGGGCAGCAAGTAATTAAAAACGCAAAACTCATGTCGAAATGCTTTATCGAAAAGGACTATAAAGTAATTTCAGGAGGTACTGAAAATCATTGCATGCTGATTGATTTAAGAAGTAAAAAGGTAACAGGAAAAGATGCTGAAAATGCACTAGTAAAAGCTGATATTACTCTCAATAAAAATATGGTTCCTTTTGATACGGAATCACCATTTGTTACATCTGGAATAAGAATTGGTACCCCTGCAATTACTACAAGAGGCATTAAAGAAGATCAGATTCCTTATATTGTTGATTTAATTGATAAAGTGATTACTGATTTTGAAAACGAGCACACCATAAATTCCGTAAAAGAAAAAGTAAATCAACTTATGAGTAAGTATCCGATATTTGCTTATTAAAACTATATGGTTAAGAAGATAGATATAGCGCAAGAGAATAAAGAAATCCTCAATAAATACAGAGCGCTTCTTAGGGCTTGCAAGGATAAAACCAATGTTAAGGATAAAAAAGATATTCGCAAAGCCTTTAATTTGGCTATGGATGCACACGATGGGGTAAGAAGAAAATCAGGCGAACCCTATATTTATCACCCGCTAGCTGTTGCACATATCTCAGCAAAAGAAATCGGATTAGGTGCTACCTCTATTATTTGCGCCCTTCTTCATGATGTAGTGGAAGATACCGAATACACCTTGGAAGATATCGATAGAAAATTTGGAAGTAAAGTAGCTAGAATTATTGATGGTCTCACAAAAATTGAGGATATGTTCGATAAAAACTTATCCTTACAAGCTGAAAATTTCAGAAAAATGCTACTCACGCTTTCAGATGATGTGAGGGTAATTCTTATCAAACTTGCTGATCGTTTGCATAATATGCGAACCCTATCAGTAATGAAAAAAACTAAACAACTCAAAATTGCATCTGAGACGCTTTATCTTTATGCTCCACTTGCTCACCGATTAGGACTTTATGCCATCAAATCAGAATTGGAAGATTTGGGCCTGAAATACACCAAAGCAGAAGTATATAAAGCCATCTCATTAAGCTTGAATGAAAGCAAAAAAGAAAGGGGAAAATACATCAGTAAATTTACCCAACCTATCAAAGAAGCTTTAAAGAGCGAAAACATCAAATGCACAATTAAAGGAAGGCCAAAATCTATCTTTTCCATTCGAAATAAGATGAAACAACAAGACCTGAAATTTGATGAAGTCTTTGATTTGTTTGCCATTCGTATAGTAATTGATAGTAAAGCAGAAAGCGAAAAAGCAGATTGCTGGAAGGCCTATTCCATAGTAACGGATCATTACAAACCTAATCCAGATAGATTAAGGGATTGGATTTCTACCCCAAAAGCCAATGGTTATGAATCCTTACACACTACAGTAATGGGACATGATGGGAAATGGGTAGAAGTGCAAATTAGAAGTGTGCGAATGGATGATATTGCTGAGAAAGGATATGCCGCACATTGGAAATACAAGAATCGAGATAGTAAAGATTCCTCATTGGATGGTTGGATAAATAAAATTAGGGATTTATTGGAAAACCCTGAGGCCAATGCTGTTGATTTTATTGACGATTTTAAGTTGAATTTATTTTTTGGTGAGATTTATGTATTCACTCCTGCTGGTGATTTAAAAACCCTACCAAAAGGAGCTACTGCACTTGATTTTGCATTTGAAATTCATACCGAAGTTGGAAGAACTTGCTTAGGCGTTAAAGTAAATGGAAAATTGGTTCCATTGAGTCAAGTTCTAAAAAGTGGCGATCAGGTGGAAGTCATCACATCTAAAAAACAGACGCCAAAAAAAGATTGGTTGAATTTTATTGTTACAGCCCGAGCAAAATCCAAAATCAAAGCGTCTTTGAAAGAAGAGAAAAAAACAATTGGAAAAGAAGGGAAGGAAAAGTTAGAACGTAAGCTCAAACAACTGAAAATAAAGTACAGTAAAAGTGTCGAAACAGAACTAGTAAGGCACTTTCAAATTGGAGACAGTTTAGAGCTTTTTTTTAGGATTGCTACTGGCGTTATCAGTAATAATGAACTCAAAGAGTTTGCCAATAATAGAGGGATTGGCTGGTACAGAAGCATCAAGAATAAAATTAGTAGAACACCTAAAAAAAATACAAAAACTGATAATGATAAAATAATTGTATTTGGAGGAAATGATGAAGTCTTAGACTATAATCTTTCAAAATGTTGCAACCCAATTGCAGGAGATGAAATTTTTGGTTTTACCACTGTTGAAGACGGTATAAAGGTACACAGAACAACTTGCCCAAATGCCATCGAGATGCGATCGAATTACGATTACAGATTAATACGTGCAAGATGGGTAGGTAAAGATAGTATTAACTTTATCGCCTATCTGATGATAAAAGGAATAGACAGAATAGGGTTGATGAATAATGTTACAAAAGTGATTTCATCACAAATGAATGTGAATATAAAATCGGTGAATATTGTAAGTAATGATGGTTTGTTTGAGGGAGAAATCACCCTAAAAATTCATAATTTAAGTTTCCTTAATTCATTGATTAAAAAATTAAAGAAAATTGAGGGAGTAAAAACAATTGAAAGAAGTTATAAACTTGACTGATTTTTTAAGTGAGTAGCATGATAAATTTATTATTTTTGGAGCTTTCATTTTTTTAATGACAAAAGAAAAAAACATAGATATTGTTTCTCATATTTTTACAGAATACCTGATTAAAAATAAGCATAGAAAAACGCCAGAGCGATATGCAATTTTGAAAGAGATTTATGCACATGAGGGGCATTTTGATATAGAGTCTATGTACATTAAAATGAAAAATAAAAACTATAGAGTGAGCAGAGCCACTCTTTACAATACGGTAGATTTATTGATAGAATGTCGTTTAATTCGAAAGCATCAGTTTGGAAAAGCACAAGCACAATACGAAAAATCATTTCATAACAAACAACATGATCATTTATATTGTACAGAATGTGAAAAAGTAATTGAGTTTTGCGACCCAAGAATACAAGAAATAAAAAATTTTATTGAACATAACATGAATTTTCAAATAACTAGACATGCATTAAATTTTTATGGTCAATGTATTAATAAAAAAGAATGTCAGAACAATCAAAAAATAGAAAGCTAAATTATGCAAACAGATGTACTATTAGGCCTACAATGGGGGGATGAAGGAAAAGGGAAAATTGTAGATGTGCTCACCTCAAATTATGATATAATTGCTCGATTTCAAGGAGGGCCAAATGCTGGACACACGCTAGAGTTTGATGGAATTAAACATGTGTTGCATACCATTCCATCTGGTATCTTTCATAAAGGATCGATTAACATTATTGGTAATGGAGTAGTGATTGACCCTATCATTTTCGAGAATGAAATAAAGTCCATTGATAAATTAGATATGAAAATTTCAGAGCTTTTAATTGCTAAAAAAGCACATCTTATTTTACCTACTCATAAACTTTTGGATGCAGCAAGCGAACAGGCTAAAGGAAAGAACAAAATTGGCTCGACTCTTAAAGGAATTGGCCCAACTTATATGGACAAAACAGGAAGAAACGGCCTTAGAGTGGGTGATATTTCAGCTGCTAATTTTAAAGATAGATACGACAAGCTTAAACAGAAACATATTCAAATCTTGAACTTTTATGATTTTGATTATGAGATTTGGGACTTGGAAGAGAAATGGTTTGCAAGTTTAGAAACTTTGAAAAAATTCCAACATATTGAAAGCGAACATTATTTACACAAAGCTTTGAAAGAGGGTAAAAAAATCCTAGCTGAGGGAGCGCAAGGCACCTTGTTGGATATCGACTTCGGTTCTTATCCCTTTGTAACTTCTTCCAATACTATTACTGCTGGCGCTTGCACAGGGCTAGGTATTTCACCGAACAAAATCAAGGATGTCTTTGGTATTTTTAAGGCCTATTGTACAAGAGTAGGCTCTGGCCCCTTCCCTACTGAACTTTTTGATGAAGTTGGTAAGCATATGCAAAAAGTTGGCAATGAGTTTGGTGCAACAACTGGCAGACCAAGAAGATGTGGCTGGATAGATTTGCCCGCTTTGAAATATGCAATTAATGTAAATGGAGTCACTCAACTGATGATGATGAAAGGAGATGTAATTTCAGGACTAGACAAAATAAAAGTCTGTACACATTATCATTTTAATGGAGAGAAAATCAATTATTTACCATTTGAGGCAAATGATGGACTTATCCCTATTTTTGAGGAGCTGCCTGGCTGGCAAGAGGATTTAATGCAATTGCAGGATTTAAGTGATGCCCCACAATCTTTTCACGATTATATTCGTTATTTGGAGAAGGAATTAGAAACTCCAATCAGTATAGTTTCGGTCGGACCAGATAGAAAACAAACCTTTTTCAGATAATTGAAAAATTCTTTTTTAATACTGCCTATTTTTTTGTGCAGTTTTCTTTTTACAAATGCACAAAAGCAAATTGAAATCATCCATGCCGATGATTTTATATTTGACAAAAACAAACACCCTGATTATACCAAGTTAGTAGGAAATGTAGCCTTTAAGCATAAAGGAACCACCATGAATTGCGATAGTGCTTTTCAGCACAAAAACAATAAAATGGATGCTTTTGGTAATATCCGTATCAATCAAGGGGACACATTGCTCCTTTTTGGCAAAAAGCTTTTTTATGACGGTAATAGCAGTAAAGCCATAATTTCAGAAAAAGTAAAGTTGCAAGACAAGCAGATGCAATTACAAACAGAACAGTTGCATTACAACTTAGAGAAAAATATTGCCTATTATCCAAGCAAAGGGCAAATTCAGGATGCTAAAAACAAGCTTTTTTCAGATAAAGGAAGTTATTATAGTAAAACAAAAATGTTTTATTTTAAAGGGAATGTACAGGTAGAAAATCCAAAATACACCATATTGACGGATACTATGAACTATGATGCAGAGCGCAAAATCAGCTACTTTTTTGGTCCTACAACAATCAACTCTGAAGAAAATATCATTTATTGTGAAAATGGCTGGTACAATAGCCTAAGTAATAAATCTCAGTTTAGGGAAAACGCCACCATCACGCATAAAGATTTTGTTTTAAAAGGCGATAGCATTTTTTACAATAGGAATAAAGGCTATGGAAAAGCCATTAACCATATTGAGCTTATTGACAGTATTAATAATTTGCTAATAACAGGAGATTTAGGAGAGTACTTTGAACAAACGGAAAATGCCATGGTGTGCCAAAATGCACTTTTGAATTTGATTGCAGAAGGGGATACGCTTTTTGTACATGCCGACACTTTTTTAAGCACAAAAAAGCTGCAGCAAAGAGAAATTCGCGCTTTTTATAATGTAAAATGTTTTAAACAAGATATGCAAGCAATATGCGATTCTTTATCTTATAACTTAAAAGATTCTGCCATAGAGCTTTTTAATAAACCGGTTATTTGGTCCGATAAATTTCAAATAACTGCCGATAGCATACAGCTTTTGCTGAATGGTGGAAAAATCAAAAAAATGTTCTTACGAAACAACCCTATGCTGATTTCAAAAGAGGATTCTTTGCATTTTAATCAGATAAAAGGCAAAACAATGTTTGGCTTTTTTGAGCAAAACAACTTGCAAAAAATAGATGTAATAGGAAACGGGCAAACCATATTTTTGGCACAAAACGATAATAAAGAAAACATTGGTATCAACACTTCTGAATGCTCGAATATTAGCTTGTTTTTTAAGGAAAATGAATTAAATGGGATAACTTTCCACACCAAGCCAGCCGCCATTATGCATCCTATCGAGAAAATTAAAGAAAAGGATAAATTCTTACAAGGCTTTTTATGGAGAGCAAATGAACGGCCAAAAAGTAAGGAAGATATTTTTATTGAATAATCCGAAAAGAAGTTCTTCTATTAATACTTCTGTTTTTTTCAGAATCGTTTGCAATAAGCGGTTTATTTTCTCCAAACCCTTTATAAACCAAGCGATCAGCATCAATTTGATTATTCGTTAAATAAACATAAACAGCTTCTGCCCTTTTTTCCGATAACAATTGATTGTCACTTTCATCTCCTAAATTATCCGTATGCCCTTGAATTTCAATTTGTAATTGCGGATGTTTTTGTAAATAAGCAATCAGTTTATCAAGTTCCCTAAAAGATACCATCGAGAGCGCAAAAGAATTGTACGAAAAATGTACATTTTTCAAAATCACCTCCTCTCCTTGTTTTTGCGTAATTATATCCAATTCTAAATCTGATATTACAGTAGCTTGTTTTTCCTCTGGTAAACTAAAATAGAAAATATCTTCTTCTCCGAACCCACTATTATTTGAAGCGTAATAAGCTGTTTTCCCGTCTTTTGCAACAATCATTGAGTTTTCTACTTTATGTGTATTTATAGGATAACCCATATTTTCAGGAACTTCCCAATCTTGGTTAACATTTACCCTTTTACTTACAAACAAATCAAAATCGCCCATTCCTACATGCCCATCAGAAGCAAAGTAGAGAGTCAAATTGTCCGCATGCAAAAATGGAGACATTTCATTAAAAACAGTATTGATGGTTGGACCGGCATTAAAAGGCTTGCCAAATCCATTTGCATTAATCTCAGAAATCCAAATATCTTTTCCTCCATAGCCGCCAGAACGATTACTTACAAAATAAAGGAATCTTCCATCAGGAGAAAAACAGCCTTGCGTGTCCCAATTCTTACTATTTACATTTTTCAAATTAACAACCTCCTCTTGCCCGCTAAGTTTTAAATACAAATCGCAACTCCCCTTACCTTCTTCCCGATCACATGCGGTATAAACAAGCATAGCTTCATCAGCTGTAATACTAATTGCACCCTCATTTTCTGGAGTGTTTATAGTCCTCATAGCTTGGGCTTTTGTCCATCCATTGTCAAAGTAGGACACAAAAAAATCTTCTTGCAAGTCAAATTCACCTTTAACCTTTCTTGTAAAAACAAATTTTCTCCCACCTGCAGAAATAAAAGGCAAGTACTCTGCTCTTTCAGAATTAATCTGCTTTCCCATATTTATTGGATTAAACTCCACCGGATTCTTCTTGGCATTTATAGCATACATACAATCCTGTATATTCTTAATGGATTTACGATATACTTTTTCTCCCCTGTTGGCAAATGCTACAAAGGATTTATAATGATAAAGTGCATCAGTATATTCCCCATTTTCAAAATACAAATCGCCTATTTTTTTCCACCATAGCTGATCATCAGTATTGTACTGATCAAAACCTCTGTAATACTGCTCAACTGCCTGTTCAATATTACCTTCTAATTCATAAATTTTTCCTAAAAGCTGATAGGTTTTTTCCCAATCTGCATTCTTTTTGATGCATTTTGCAATAAGTTTTTTTGCCTTTTCAGTTTCTCCACTTTTGAAATAGGCAACTGCCTTATCATAAGTTTTGTAATCCTTTTTTTGAGCACAAAGCAATAAAGGGATAAAAAATAGTATAAATAAAAAATTTCTCACTATGGCAGATTCATGTATTTATGAGATTGAATCGATATTTGCCAATCAGTATTTTGCATTACAAAATCAGTAATCAGTGGTATCATTTCCTTTCTTTTACTCCATTCAGGCTGCAAATACAATTTACAACTAATGCTAACAGTTCTTTTTTGCTGCTCTGCCCATTTCAAATCGTGTTTGTTGCGCACAATTACCTTTAACTCATTTGCAATCGCTTTTATTTCATCAAGGGCTTGCTGATTCTTTTTGGGTGAAAGACAAATCCAATCATATTTTCCACTTAAAGGATAGGCACCAGAAGTTTCCAAATGCACTTCTATACCTTTTTGCTTTAATACATTTGTCAAAAAATCCATATTCCACATCAACGGCTCTCCACCTGTAATTACCACAGTTTTAATTTTATCATCAATTTTATCTACAATATCTTCAACTTTGGTAAGCGGATGAAGATTTGCATCCCAACTTTCTTTCACATCACACCAATAGCAGCCTACATCACAACCTCCAATGCGTAAAAAATAAGCAGGATTTCCTGTATAAAAACCCTCTCCCTGAATGCTATAAAAAGCCTCCATTAAAGGAAGAAATTCCCCTTCTTTGATAAGTTGTGCTTCAATCGCCATTAGGATTTAGATTTTGCAGCTAAAAGCGTATTTTTTAATAACATAGCAATAGTCATTGGACCCACTCCTCCAGGAACAGGAGTAATATAAGCACATTTGTCTTTTACATCATCAAATGCTACATCACCCAATAGTTTCCAGCCACTTTTTGTTTTATCAGATTTTACCCGGCTGATACCTACATCAATAACACAAACACCTTCTTTTACCATATCGGCATTCACAAACTCTGCTTTTCCTAGGGCAACAATAAGAATGTCTGCTGTTTTTGTAATTGCTTTTAGGTTTTGTGTTCTGCTATGGGTAAGAGTAACTGTACAGTTTCCAGGATCACAATTTCTAGCCATTAAAATACTCATTGGAGAACCCACAATATGACTCCTTCCTATAACCACACAATGTTTTCCGGAAGTTTCAACATTATATCTTGTCAGTAGTTCAATAATTCCTGCCGGAGTTGCAGGAAGAAAAGTTGGTAAATTAAGCGTCATCTTCCCAATGTTTGAAGGATGAAAACCATCTACATCTTTTTCAGGAAAAATACTTTCTGTCACCTTCATTTCATCAATATGCTTAGGTAAAGGCAGCTGCACAATTAATCCATCAATTGATACATCTTGATTAATTTGTTCAATAGCTGCTAACAATTCTTCTTCTGAAACTTTATCTTCAAATCGAACAAGAGTAGATTGAAGACCTGCCTTTTCACAAGCTTTAACTTTGGCGTTCACATATGTTTCGCTTGCCCCATCATTTCCTACTAGAATGGCTGCCAAATGCGGTCTTTTTTTACCAGAAGAAAGCAGCTCAGCTACTTCAATAGCTATCTCTTCTTTAATATCGTTAGATGTTTTTTTACCGTCTAGTATTATCATAGTAATTTTATCTCATTCCAGGCATTCCTCCCTTGCCTTTCATCATTTGCATCATTTGTTTTGCACCACCTCCTTGCATCATCTTCATCATCTTTCCCATTTGCCCAAATTGTTTAATTAACTGATTTACTTCCTGTATAGAAGTACCAGAACCTGAAGCAATTCGTTTTCTTCTGCTACCATTTAAAATTTGAGGATTGTTTCTCTCTACTGGCGTCATTGAGTGAATCATTGCTTCAATACCCTTAAAAGCATCATCATCAATATCTACTCCTTTCATAGCTTTACCCATTCCAGGAATCATACCCACCAAGTCTTTCATGTTCCCCATCTTTTTTACTTGATTGATTTGCTTTAAGAAATCATCAAAACCAAACTGATTCTTGGCAATTTTCTTTTGAACTTTCCTTGCTTCTTCTTCATCAAACTGCTGTTGTGCACGCTCCACTAAGGAAATCACATCCCCCATTCCCAATATACGACTTGCCATCCTGTCTGGATGAAAAACATCCAAGCCATTCATCTTCTCAGAAGTTCCAATAAACTTTATAGGTTTATCTACAACCGATCGGATAGTAAGTGCTGCTCCACCTCTAGTATCCCCATCCAATTTGGTAAGTACAACCCCATCAAAGTTCAAGCGTTCGTTAAAGGCTTTAGCAGTATTTACAGCATCTTGACCGGTCATAGCATCCACCACAAAAAGAATTTCATTCGGATTAATTGACTCTTTCACTGCTGCAATCTCAACCATCATTTGCTCATCTACCGCTAACCGACCAGCAGTATCGACTATTACTGTATTATGTCCATTGGCTTTAGCGTATTTTATAGCAGCTTGCGCAATTTCAACCGGATTTTTATTGTCTCTATCCTGATACACCTCTACCCCTACTTGCTCTGCTAAAACCCCAATCTGATCAATTGCAGCAGGACGATAAACATCACAAGCTACTAACAATGGACGCTTGTTCTTTTTGCTTTTCAGATGCAAAGCGAGTTTGCCGGTAAAAGTGGTTTTGCCACTTCCTTGCAAACCCGCTACAAGAATAACGTTTGGAGAACCATCTAAAGAAATTTCTGATTGCTCGTTACCCATCAAAGCAGCCAACTCATCCTTCATGATTTTAGTAAGGAGTTGACCTGGCTCAACAGCAGTTAGCACCTTTTGTCCCAATGCTTTTTCTTTTACGGTATTTGTAAAAGTTTTAGCTGTTTTGAAATCCACATCAGCAGTTAAAAGTGCCTTTCGGATTTCCTTCATGGTTTGGGCAACATTAATCTCGGAAATACTACCTTGCCCTTTCAGTATCTTAAAGGCCTTGTCTAATTTTTCAGATAAATTTTCAAACATTTACTGTTTAGATTTATGAAGATGCAAAGATAGTATTTAGATCTTGAAGAACACAAATAATAATTAAAGCTTTTGAACCTCAAATTTTGAGCTACATTTCAATCCACTCTGATCATAAAAATGAATTAATCGAAATTAAAAGTAATTTTCTAGGATATTTTTAATAATATATTTTTTCTGGTTTACAGCGTACTAATCATCATAAACCTTCCAATCATAACTAATTCAACTTCTGTATCTGCTAAATAATTAATCAAAATAGCAGTCACTGCATAAGCAATAGTGACATTAGCAGAAATTATAAATCAAATAGTCACTTAATAAATAGTTATGTTACATTTGAAATCAAAATATAATTAATTAATATGAATCATGTTAATTTAAACAAAGAAATAATCTTATTTGATGGAGATTGTAATTTATGTAATAATTACATGAACCTTATTATTAGATATGACCAGAAAGATAACTTCAGGTTTGCTACAATAAAGAGTCAGATAGGTCAAAATATTATTAAAGATTTTAATTTAATTAAGATACAGGAAGACACTATCCTCTTAATTAAAAAGAAGTCTATATATACTAAATCAGATGCTGTTATTAGAATTTTAAGTTGTCTGCAGTTTCCAATAAATGTTCTTTCATTAATTTCTCTAATACCCCGATTCATTAGGGATTATTTCTATGATATAATTGCTAAAAACAGAAAAAAGTTTTTTAAAACAAAGGAGTGTTTACTACCAAATAAAAAAAATAGGGAACGATTTCTATAAATTAATCAGAAAAATACCTCTACTCAAAACTTAATACGCTTCATATATCTTGTTTTGCAAGAGACTACATTCTTTCAGGCAGTCGTATACCTAATAAATTCATGCCCGTTTTTATTATTTCTCCTAACTTTAAGGAAAGTGCTAAACGAAAATGTATTAGTTGATCAGATTCTGCTGTAAGTATTACTGTGCTTTGGTAGTAATTATTATATTCTTTTACTAAGCCATAAATATAGTTAGTCAATAATGCTGGACTATAAATAGCTGCTGCCTCTTGTATCACTAATGGAAACTCAATAAATGACTTTATTATTTGTTTTTCTTGAATACTGATCTCAATAGTATCTGACAACTGTATCTCTTTATTAAATTTTCTCCGTAAGGATTGAATCCTAGCATAAGTATATTGAATAAATGGCCCTGTATTTCCATTAAAATCAACCGACTCTTCCGGATTAAAAAGCATTCTCTTTTTAGGGTCAACTTTTAACATAAAATACTTAAGCGCTCCTATTCCAACAGTTTCGTAAAGTGTATTAGCATCTACATCACTCATACCTTCAAGCTTGCCTAATTCTTGTGCAATAGTTTTGGCAGTACTCACCATATCTTGCATCAGATCATCAGCATCCACTACTGTTCCTTCACGCGATTTCATTTTTCCACTTGGTAAATCTACCATACCATAGGATAAATGATAACAGTTCTTTGCCCAAGCATAACCTAATTTATCCAAGATTAAAAAGAGTACCTTAAAGTGATAATCTTGCTCATTACCTACAGTATAAGCCATATTGGAAAAAGCAAAATCCTCATGTCTTTGGATGGCCGTACCAATATCTTGCGTCATATAGACAGCTGTTCCATCAGCTCGCAAAATGATTTTCTCATCCAATCCTTCATCTGATAAATCGATCCAAACTGAACCATCATTTTTTCGATAAAAAATACCCCTTTCTAAACCTATATCAACCACTTTTTTACCCAACAGATAAGTATCACTTTCATAATAGTTTTTATCAAAATCTACTCCTAATCGATCATATGTTAGCGCAAAGCCATCATACACCCATCCATTCATCTTTTTCCAAAGCGCCATTACATCCGGATCTTTTGCTTCCCACTTAATAAGCATCTCTTGCGCTTGCTTAAATATTGGTGCTTCTTGCTCTGCCTTTTCTTGATCCATACCTTTTGCAACCAAATCAGCTATCTGATTCTTGTAATGCTTATCGAACTCCACATAATATTTCCCCACTAAATGATCTCCTTTAATCCCAGACGATTCGGGCGTTTCTTCATCACCATAATCTTGCCAAGCCACCATAGACTTACATATATGAATTCCTCTATCATTAATGATTTGGACTTTTTTTACATTCTTTCCACTCGCCTTTATAATCTCTGCCACAGAATAGCCCAAAAGAATGTTGCGAATATGCCCTAAATGCAAGGGTTTATTTGTGTTTGGAGATGAATATTCCACCAAATAAGTAGGTGCACCTTTCGCTTCTTCAACTATTCCATAATTAGAAGTAGTATAAGCTTGTTTGAATTGGCTATACCAATATGTTTTGGCTATTGAAAGGTTTAAAAATCCTTTTACTACATTAAAATCTGCTACTTCTGCTACTTTTTCTTTTAAGTAATTTCCTATTTCTTCAGCTGTTCGCTCAGGAGATTTTTTACTAGCACGCAAAAGAGGAAAAACAACTAAGGTGATATCTCCATCAAACTCCTTTCTTGTTTTTTGAAATTGTATGTTTTGCTCATCAGCTGCATACAATTTAGATAAACATTGTGCTATTTCTACTTTTAAAATCTGTTCTATCATTGCTTTTGTTTGGGTAAAAATACTTCTGCCATCATACATCTTGCACTCCCTCCTCCACACGCCTCAATAGTATCTAAAGAACTGTGCAATATAGGGCAATGCTTTTCTATAGTTGCTTTCTGCTGAGTTGTTAAACTAGTAAAAGCCGAATTGGACATTACTAAATAAGGTTTCTTGCCCATCACTTGTAACATATTTCCTGCAAATCTATGTTTTTGTGCTTCTGTAATCACTATAATTTCTTTTCCTGTTTCATTTATTGTTTCAACCACATGCTGTCTTTCCGCTTCATCATCAATAGTATCTAAGCAAATAACCGAAAATTGATCCGCTACACACATCATTACATTAGTATGATAAATCGGCATACGCTTGCCATCTACATTCTGATTGGCTATAAAACAAACAGGCTTGTAGCCAAATTCACCACAAAACTGCATCACAGCTATCTCATCTGTACGAATAGAAATTGCTGCATAGCAGATCTTATTTTCTCTATCAAGCACCATACTCCCAGTTCCTTCCAAATATTTTTCATGCTCTTCAAATTCAGTAAAATCTTTTATCTCTTCAATATGAAATTGATAGTCATCAACTAATCTGTCAAAAATATCGTCTCTTCTTTCATCTCTTCTATTTTTAGCACACATAGGATACAAGCCAATGGTACCATCCGCATGAAAACTGACCCAATTGTTTGGAAAAATGGAATCTGGTGTATCAGGTGTTTTGGTGTCTTCAATCACTATAACATTTACGCCAACACTTCTTAATTTTTGGACAAAAACATTGAATTCATTTAGCGCCTTTTCTTGGGTTTGCTCAGGGGTTAAGTTATGCAGTACCTGCTGCTGATAATAATTGTTGACAGCCGTTTGCTCATTATACCTAAAACCAACTGGTTTTATCATCATTATGGTATTTGTAGTCTGATTCATGATTCTCTAATCAATGGCATTGTAGAACACCTTAACAAACCTTCCATTTTGGCTGTTTCTAGAAAAGGAATTTCTTCTACTACAAAGCCTCTTTTTTTCAATTCGGCATTCAATCTTGTAAATCCTTTTTCTGATACTATTATATTCTCAGCAATTGAAAATACATTGGAATACATATGATACATCTCATGTTTTGTGATTTCAATGATGTTCTCAACTCCAAAATAATTAGTTAAAAAATCAACATCTTCTTGATTCTTAAAGGCTCCTTTGTAAAGTATAGCCATACCCTTTCCAATAGGTTGAAAACAACAATCCAAATGTAAGGCATTTTCTTTAGCATCAACATCCGATTTGTTTAATTCAAAGCCTTTTACAATTTTCCCTCGAAAAGTAGTCGCTAAAAAATCAAGCCCTGCTTTATTTGTTCTAGCAACTTTGTACTTTTCAAAATCTTCTTTTTCCGAATAGCCCACAAAAATATATTCATTCCATAACATAACATCTCCACCTTCTGTGCTAGTGTTTTCAGGCATTCTTATTATATCCTCTGCTTTTATCAGACTCAACACATTCGTAATCGCTTCAGCTTCTTGTTTTCTATCAGTAATAATGTTTGGTAATACCAATTTACCACCAATTACAAAAGCAATATCTCTGGTAAAAATCTGGTTTAATCCTTTGATGTTTTCAGGCCTATAAACGGTTACGCCATATTTTTCCAAAATAGCACAAAATCCCTCAATCTCTTTAATCAAATCTTGTTCAAAAGGATAAGTTCCTGCAATAATATGCTCTTTGGATTTTGGGTCATAGCAAGCTTCTAAGTTTGGAGTACCTCCAAAATCATCAGCAATTCCTACTAATACAGATTTTAGTTGAGCGATTTCGTTATGGACATTTATGCTAATCATTTCTGTGTGCAAATTTAATTTTTTAATTCTGCTTTTTCTCCTTTTTTTCAGCAGGATATTAAGGTAGAATTATTAACAATTTATTGCTCATATTATAGTTACACAATAAGTGTAATCCCCTTTAGTATTTGTATTTTTGAAACGCTATGAATGTAAGATTGAAGAAAAATAAAAAGAAAAAAGGCTTTCGTTTTTCAAACATAACTGCTCCTTTCAAAAATGAAAAAAATCATAAGAAAGTAGGCTTTTTTGTTTTATTGATTGCTACTTATTTATTGATTGCATTTGTATCCTTTCTTTTTAATTGGAAAAAGGACATGGACAAAATTTCAGCAGGTTGGGCTGAAGCCTTAAGTAATGCAGAAGTTTTAGTAGAGAATAGTTTAGGAAAATTAGGTGCTCTTATTTCGCATTGGTTTATTTTTCAAGGATTTGGAGTTCCTTCATTTATAGTTGTTGCTCTCTTGTTTGTTATTGGACTAAAACTGATAAAAATCAATACCCTTGCAGTAGGAAAATCAATAAAACATGGGCTAACAGCTATGGTTTGGCTTTGCTTGTTTTCTGGACATTTCTTTCATGAACTTTATCCTATTTTAGGAGGAGGTGTTGGTTATCAAACCAATATTTATCTTTTTGCAATTATAGGTCCAGTTGGCATAAAACTATTGCTTTTAACCTCATTAATTGTGCTATGGTTTCCAACTATAAAAGTAAATCTTGCATTTGTAAAAAATATATTATTAAAACTTAAACCAAAAACGAGAGCTGTTGATGTTGTCGAAAATACTAATGAAGAAGAAATTGAGAAGAGTATTATAAACACTCCTGCTAAAGTAAATGTAGTAGTAGCTGACAAACCATCAGCAATAGAGGAGAAGGAAAATACTGAAAAAAAGGAAGATGGAATTGACATTGAAGTAACAGAAAGTGAAAAGGAAGAAACGCTTACAGAAAATGAAATTAAACAAAAGCTAGAAGAATTGGGTGATTATGATCCTACATTGGAACTCTCTCAATTTAAGATGCCTAGAATAGATTTATTGAAAGATTATGGCGATAGCGAAATCAAGATTGATAAGCATGAACTGGAGGCAAATAAGGAAAGAATTGTAGAAACATTAGGAAATTACAATATTGGCATTGAATCCATAAAAGCAACCATTGGCCCAACCATTACGCTTTATGAAATTGTGCCAGAGGCTGGCGTTCGTATTTCTAAAATTAAAAATCTGGAAGATGATATTGCATTAAGCTTGGCAGCAGAAGGGATTCGAATAATAGCGCCTATCCCAGGAAGAGGAACCATTGGAATTGAAGTCCCCAATAAAAAGAAGAATATCGTTTCCATGCATGATGTAATTGCTTCTGAGAAATTTCAGAATAATGATCTAGCGCTACCTATTGCGTTTGGTAAGACGATATCTAACGAAACCTATGTAGTGGATTTAACAAAGATGCCACATTTATTAATGGCTGGCGCTACAGGACAAGGAAAATCGGTAGGGCTAAATGCTATACTTGCTTCCTTACTTTATAAAAAACACCCTTCACAAGTAAAGTTTGTATTGGTAGACCCTAAAAAAGTAGAGCTCACCCTTTTTAATAAAATTGAAAGGCACTATTTAGCAAAACTTCCAGGAGAGGAAGATGCTATTATTACCGACACCAAGAAGGTTGTAAATACAATCAATTCCCTTTGTATTGAGATGGACGAACGCTATGAGCTTTGTAAGCAAGCCCATTGTAGAAACATAAAAGAATACAATAAAAAATTCATCAGCAGGAAGTTAAATCCAAATGATGGACATAGATATCTTCCTTATATTGTATTGGTAATAGATGAATTTGCAGACTTGATAATGACAGCTGGAAAAGAAATTGAAACTCCTATTGCTCGATTAGCTCAATTGGCCCGTGCTATTGGTATTCATTTGATAGTGGCAACCCAAAGACCTTCAGTGAATGTAATCACAGGCCTCATTAAAGCAAATTTCCCAGCAAGAGTTGCCTTTAGAGTCACTTCTTCAACTGATAGTAGAACCATTATGGATAGCAAAGGAGCGGAACAACTCATAGGGATGGGTGATATGCTGATTTCAACAGGAAGTGATTTAACTAGATTACAATGTGCATTTATTGACACGCCAGAAGTAGAATCCATATGCGAATACATTGGCTCACAAAGAGCCTATCCTGATGCACATATGCTACCAGAATACGTTGGAGATACGGAATCTGCTGCTGGGGAAATAGATTTGGATGAAAGAGATGCCATTTTTGAAGATGCCGCTAGAGTTGTTGTAAAACACCAATCTGGCTCTACCTCTATGATTCAAAGGAGATTAAAGCTGGGTTATAACAGAGCAGGTAGAATAATTGACGAGTTAGAAGCAGCAGGCATTGTGGGCCCTTTTGAGGGCAGTAAAGCAAGACAAGTATTGGTAAAAGATGATATGGCTTTAGAAAAATTATTAAATGCATTAAACAATTAAATGAGAAAAATAGCTTACTTATTATTAACTTTTTATATCTGCTCATATAATGTAATGGCGGAAGATAAAAAGGCTGCTCTCGTACTGTATCAGTTAAGTGAAAAGACAAATAGTTACAACACAATACAAATAGAATTTGAACATATTTTCAGCAACAAAAGTGCAGGTATTAATGAAAAAAGTAGTGGTATCTTAGAATTGCAAGGCGATAATTTTCGCATTGATATGGCGCAGCAGCTTATCATTAATAATGGCACTACACACTGGATTTATCTAAAGGAAATGAATGAAGTTCAAATAATTGACTATGATACTGAAGAGGAAGATGCGCTTAGCCCGAACAAACTTTTTACTGTTTATAATGAGGATTATAAAAATGCCTATATAGAGGAAAAAACAATTGGAGTTGAAAAAATGCACATTATTGATTTGTTCCCTAAGGAAAGTGGCCCAATTATGAAAGTTCGACTTACGATAAATGCGCTAAAAAACGAAATCCATATTTTGGCATTATACGATAAAAATGGAGGTGTTTATACCTATAACATCAAAAGTTTTAAAAGTGATATAAGCCTTGCTCCTTTCACTTTTAATACTGCCAACTACCCAGATGTAGAAGTGATTGATTTAAGATAGTTTTTTGATTAAACAAACCTCCCCTACTTTTTTACGAATTGTGTCCATTTCATCTTTTATAACGATTTCCCATATCAAGACATCTGTTTTATCTTTCTTAATTAACATCCTGATTTAAGAAAATAAAAAAGACCCTAAAAAGAGTCTTTTGTTATTTAGTAGCGTGAGGCAGATTTGAACTGCCGACCTCAGGGTTATGAATCCTGCGCTCTAACCAACTGAGCTATCACGCCATAATGGTCGGCAAATATAACAATATACACCTTTGCTAAAATTATTTTTTAAAAATTTAAGAGCGATTTTCTTCAGTAAGTAGTTTAGTCTTTCTCTTCAGTGTTCTCAACACAAAACTTAAGACTAATGTTATTCCTAAAACATATACCATCTTATCTGAAAACAACTCCTGTCCCATTTTATTATTTTTCAGAACCTCAACAAAGCAAAAACCAAGTACACAAGCTAATACTCCTGAATACTCTCTTCTTAAAACTGTAATAAAAGAAAAAGGAATGTTAGATGGCGTAAAATTTGAAATCCTAGGTATAAAAGCAGGAATCTTGTTTGACCAATTCAAATACTCATCTCCAAATTTATTTTCCAAGAATCGTTCTTCTGCAAACATTATGCGCTCATAATAAAGCCAGAAAACAAGAGAGATAATAATAATGAATAAAAAGCTAAATACATATGAAGCAATACCAATCCAAATGAGATAATTACCTAAATACAAAGGATGTCTTAACATGGAATATATACCAGTAGAATTAAGCACATCTGCTACTTGTTGCTTGGTATTTCTACCTGATGTGCCCTTTGGAGTAGTTCCAATTGTGTAGAATCGTATTAAAAAACCTAAAAAAGAAAGAGCGAATGAAATAAGAGTATAAATTTTTTCGTTAGCTTCCGTAATAGTAAAATAATCTGTAGCATTTACAAATGGAATAGCAATTAAAAACAAAATAATAGGAAATTGCCCTCTGTATTTGAATAGCAAATTTCCCTCTTTTTCGAATGTTTGTATTAAGGCCATCTTTTAACGCTTTTATTTATATATTGCCAAAAAAATATTAAGGACACAAAATTAACAAAAACGAAAAACAAAGACTGATGTCTGAATTAATAAAATTCAAATTAGAATATCCCATTCATTCCTCTATCAATATTCTTTACAAAAGACTATTTACACCTAGTGGGCTTTCAGAATGGTTTGCAGATGATGTGCATATTCGTAATGATTTGTATACTTTTTTTTGGGACGGCAGTGAACAATCAGCAAAGCTTGTTAAGAAAAAAGAAAATCAATTTGTGCGTTTTCACTGGGTAGATAATGATGATGAAAGTTATTTTGAATTTGCTATTCAAATAGATGATTTAACAAATGATGTGTCACTAATTGTTACTGATTTTGCTGAAGATGAGCAAGAAAAGGAGGAAAATGCACTTTTGTGGAATACACAAATTGAGAATTTGAAACACGCCTTAGGCTCTTAAGCACTTTTTGAAAAGCGCTATCTGAATGAAAAAACTACACATTTTCATTATTAAATCTTTTTTAGGCCCTTTTGTTTCCACATTTTTTATCGCCATCTTTTTACTCTTGATGCAATTTTTATGGAAATGGATTGATGACTTAGTAGGAAAAGGACTAGCAATCAATGAAATTGGAGAATTGCTTTTTTTTGCTTCTGTACGTTTTGTTCCATTAGCACTTCCTATTTCAATGTTACTTGCCTCAGTAATGACTTTTGGTGCACTATCAGAAAAGTCAGAATTAGTAGCCATGAAATCTGCAGGGATCTCTTTAAAGAGAATTTTGAATCCGCTAATAATCTTTATAATATTTATCAGTATTTCATCTTTTTTATTTTCCAATTATGTAATGCCAATAGTTAATTTGAAAAGTGGGAGTTTGCTTTATGCAATTCAGAAAAAAAAACCTGCTCTCAATATTAAAGAAGGTGTTTTCTACAATGGAATTGAAGGGTACAGTATAAAGATAGAAGAAAAAAATGATGATGGAAGCTCGCTAAAAGGCATCATCATTTACAACCACACAAACCGAAATGGAAATGATAATATCATCATTGCAAAATCTGGCACCATGAAGCTAACCAAAGATGAAAGATATTTAGAATTTAGACTTTTTGACGGATATAGTTATTTGGAAGAAAAAGAAAAAAGAGGAAATAAGAAAAACCCACACAGGACCACAAAATTTAAGCAAGATCTTATTCTTTTTGATCTTTCTGGTTTTGATTTTAAGCGAACAAGTACTGAATTGTACAAAGGACATTATGCTATGCTGAATAATAAACAGCTAAAAAATGCGATTGATTCATTGTCTCTTAAATTTAACGAGAGGAACACGATGATACAAGAAAATATCTTGAACAAGTATCATTTTAATATTGAAGAACTTGACAAAAAAAAGATTCAAGAGAAGAAGGATACAACTTACACGCAAAAAGTAAAAATATATGATTACGCTATTAACAAATTAAGAACATTAAAATCAGTTACAAATGCAAATAAGAGTGATTTGGAATACCGTCAGTATATCATAAGAAAACATAAAATTGAATGGCATAGAAAGATAGCCATAGCATTTGCATGCATCATTTTATTCTTAATTGGCGCTCCTCTAGGCGCTATTATTCGTAAAGGGGGATTTGGCATGCCTGTAATGGTATCGGTTTTCTTTTTTGTGTTTTATCATGTTATAAATATCATTGGAGAAAAAGCTGCTAAGGAAGCTACTCTATCAGTAACGGAAGGCATGTGGCTCGCTAACTTTGTTTTCCTTCCTATTGCTATCATTTTACTATATAATATTTCAAAAGAGAATACTAATTTTGATTTGAGTAGTTATACTAATCTTTTTAGAAAGTAGTTGAAAAAAACATGAGAATTTTACAGATTTGCAGCAAACCACCATATCCAGAAAAAGATGGATACGCATTGGCAGTAAATCATATGTCAAAGGCAATTATTGCAAAAGGACATTTAGTAAAAGTGATTGCAATAAGTACGCCAAAACATCATGCGAAAGATGTTCCTCAAGAATATTTAGCAAAAACTGAATTTGAGAATCTATTTATAGACACTTCTGTACGATTGATTCCTGCATTCTTGAATCTATTTTCTAGCATACCCTACAATACTAAACGCTTTTATTCAGATGAATTTACAAATCGATTAAAACAAATCATAGATAAAAACCATTTTGATATTATACTTTTTGAAGGGCTTTTTGTGTGCCCTTATTTAGATGTTATAAAAGAAAACAGCAATGCAAAATTAGTACTTAGGTCACATAATATTGAATCTGATATTTGGAAAGGTATTGCAAATCAAGAAAGAAATCTAATCAAGAAATTATATCTTAATTTGTTGCAAAAAAGATTATTAAATTACGAAAAATCAATTGTGTCAAAGATGGATGCTATTGTATGTATAAGTTATAATGATGCATCTTGGATGCAGACACATACTGATAAATCAATAAGCGTAATTCCTTTTGCTATAAACACTCTAAATCAAGAGGTTGGAATTGAAAATAAAAATACTATTTTTCATATAGGCTCTATGGATTGGCAAGCAAATATAGATGGTATTAATTGGTTTCTTTCGGAAGTTTTCCCTTTGATAAAGAAAAAGAAAGAGAAAGTTATTTTGCATTTAGCCGGAAGCAAGATGCCAAATTATTTCAATAATCTCTCGAATGAGAATATCATAATTGATGGAGAAGTTGAAAATGCTAAAACATTTATGAAAAAGCACAATTTAATGATTGTTCCCTTATTAAATGGAAGTGGTATTAGAATAAAAATTTTAGAAGCAATGGCAATGGGAAAAACCATTATTAGTACAAGCATTGGCGCTTCTGGAATTCATTACAAAGATAAAAAGAATATTCTTATTGCTGATATAGGAGTGCAATTTGCAAATCAGATAATTTGGTGTCTTGAAAATCCTTTGGAAAGTAAAAAAATTGGCGAAAATGCGCAATTAAATATTAGAGTACATTATGATTCAGAGAAGATTGCCAAGCAATTAGATTCAGTCTTAAATAAACTTCAAGCACAATGATTTATCTTTTTTTCATTTGTATTTTTTTAATTATCTACACTTATCTTTTACTTCCATTGTTTATGATTTTTTTAAGCATAAATAAGAAATTAAATAGTGACACTTACAGTAAAGCGGAAGATATGCCAGTTGTATCTATTCTAATTGCTGCCTATAACGAGCAAGATGTAATTAAAGAAAAGGTTTTGAGTATTATTAATACTGCCTTTCCAAAAACTAAAATTGAGATTCTTATTGGTTCAGATTGTTCAACTGACAGAACCAATAAGATTATAAAGGATTTATCTACGGAATACCGCTTTATTCGCACATTTATTTTTGATGAAAGAAGTGGTAAATCTGCAGTAGTAAATAAACTGGTGAAAGAAGCAAAAAATGAAATTCTTATTATTACGGATGCCAATATTATTTTTTCTAAAAACACTATTAGTGCAATCGTTCGGCATTTTAAAAATCAGCAAATTGGGCTGGTTGATAGTAATATGGTAAATATTGGAATTAAAAAAAGTGGGATTTCTTTTCAAGAGAAAACATATATAAGTTCGGAAGTAAGATTCAAACATGCTGAAAGTAAATTGTGGGGGATGCTCATGGGCCCCTTTGGGGGATGTTTTTCAATAAGAAAATCGCTTTTTAAACCAATTCCAGAACACTTCTTAGTGGATGATTTTTTTGTCTGTATGCATATTTTACAAAATGGATATTTGGCAATAAATGATTTAGACGCAGTAGTTTTTGAAGATGTTTCTAATCATATCACTGAAGAATTCAGAAGAAAAAGAAGAATCTCAATGGGAAATTTTATGAATCTGCAACATTTTAGAAAATTACTTTTTCAACCCTTTACCAAATTAGGTTTTCTATATATTTCCCACAAGGTATTAAGATGGTTTGGACCGCTAATTTTAATAATGATTTTTACCATAAATTACTTTCTGTTAGCTAATGGAATCTTGTATGAGTTAACATTTTTCCTCCAGCTCATCTTTCTTATTTTGATATTAATTGACCTATTATTACAAAAAATTGGAATACATATTATAATTTTGCGCTTTATTACTCATTTTTATAGCATGAATCTAGCATTGTTTATGGGGATGATTGATTATTTAACAACTACAAAAAAGGGTGTATGGGAACCAACAAAAAGAAATCAAGATGAAATTTAACAGTATTAAAGAAGCAATTCAGGATATAAAAAGTGGAAAAATTGTCATTGTTGTAGATGATGAGAATAGAGAGAATGAGGGAGATTTTGTAGGCGCAGCTGAGATGGCATCTTCTGAAATGGTTAATTTTATGGCAACACATGGAAGGGGGCTGATATGCGTTCCTTTAGTTGAGCAAAGATGTGAAGCATTAGGACTTGACTTGATGATTGGAAAAAACACTGCAGCCTATGAAACACCATTTACTGTTTCTGTAGATTTAATTGGAAATGGTTGTACAACAGGAATTTCTGCAGCTGATAGATCAAAAACCATTAAAGCACTTGTAAATCCCGAAACAAGAAAAGAACAACTTGGAAAACCAGGACATGTTTTTCCATTAAAAGCAAGAGAAGGAGGCGTATTAAGGCGAGCAGGGCACACAGAAGCGGCAATTGATTTAGCACGACTTGCAGGTCTTCAGCCTGCTGGTGTTATTGTAGAAATCTTGAATGAAGACGGAACAATGGCTAGAACTCCTGAGCTTTTTGAAATTGCAAAAAAGTTTGGACTAAAATTCATTACCATTAAAGATTTGATAGAATACAGAGTAAGAAACGAAAGTTTGATTACTGAAGAAGCTTCTGTTCATTTACCTACGGAGTTTGGTGAATTTGAAATGAAAGCTTTTAAACAAATAACAAATGGACAGTTACACCTTGTTTTGTATAAGGGAGAGTGGGAAAAAGATGAACCTATATTGGTAAGAGTACATTCTTCTTGTATGACAGGAGATATTTTCGGATCATGCAGATGCGATTGTGGTCCTCAACTTGAGACTGCTTTAGAAGAGATTGAAAAATCAGGAAAAGGCATCCTTGTATATATGAATCAGGAAGGAAGAGGTATTGGATTACTGAATAAACTTAAAGCTTATGAATTACAAGAAAAAGGCAAAGATACAGTAGAAGCAAATCTGGAACTTGGCTTTAAACCAGACCACAGAGATTATGGTGTCGGCGCCCAAATTTTAAGGGCACTAGGAGTAAGTAAAATCAAATTACTCTCAAACAATCCAAAAAAAAGGGTTGGATTGATGGGTTATGGTATAGAAATTGTAGAAAACATTTCTTTGGAGATAGATTCTAATAAGCACAATTCTTTTTATCTAAAAACAAAAAGAGATAAGATGGGGCATTCCTTGAAAAAGCTAGATGACTAAAGAAGTGGTTATTTTGGGCATAGAGTCATCTTGTGATGACACTTCTGCTGCTATATTGAAAGGACAGAAAATCTTATCAAATGTTATAGCAAATCAAAAGGTACATGAACAATATGGTGGAGTAGTTCCTGAACTTGCTTCTCGTGCACATCAGCAAAATATTATTCCTGTTGTAGATGCCGCTCTCAAAAAAGCCAATATCAAAAAGAATGAGATTGATGCAATTGCTTACACTAACGGACCTGGACTTATGGGCTCTCTTTTGGTAGGCAGTTCTTTTGCAAAAGCTTTTGCAATGGGAATGAACATTCCACTAATTGCAATCAACCATATGCAAGCGCATATATTGGCACATTTTATTGATGAAGGAGAAAAAATGCCATCCTTTCCTTTCTTATGCTTAACTGTTTCTGGAGGTCATACTCAGATTGTAAAAGTCGAAAGCCCAACTAAGATGGAAATAATTGGCGCAACACTAGATGATGCAGCAGGAGAAGCCTTTGATAAGTCAGCTAAAATATTAGGTCTTCCTTATCCTGGTGGCCCTCTTATTGATAAATATGCAAAAAATGGGAATATCAATGCTTTTACTTTCGGAAAACCCAAAATAAAAAATCTTAACTTTAGTTTTAGTGGATTAAAAACTTCTATTCTTTATAAAATTCAAGATGAAGTAAAGCAGCATGCTGATTTTATAACTGAAAACAAAGCTGATCTTTGCGCCTCAATACAACACGCTATTGTCACGATTCTAATAGAAAAGTTACAAAAAGCAAAAACACAAACTAGCATCAACCAAATTGCAATTGCAGGTGGTGTTTCTGCAAATTCCTATCTAAGAAATGAATTGAAATTAATCGCTAAACAGGAAAAATTTGACTTATTTATCCCAAAATTCGAGTATTGCACTGACAATGCTGCTATGATTGCAATTGCAGGCCACTTTAAATTTATAAATAAAGATTTCAGTACTCAAACTGAAAGCCCTTCTGCTCACTTACTTTTTTAAAAAATTAATTGTAATGTCAATTGCCTCATTTAAGTGAGGAGGAAATTCATCCAGATCAAAAGGGTGCCCCCCCCCAAAAACATGATCAGCACCTTTTATTATTGACAACTGAGCGCTATTGTTCCACCTTTTCAGATTCTTGGCTTCTGCTAATTTAACTGTGGGGTCATCACTCCCATGAACAATAAGCTGAGGAATAGTTAATTGTTCAATTGCACTTTTGATATCTATTCTTTGTTTATTTTCTATGCAATTTTCATAAAACTGATAATACATTGGCATGTTCTGTTTGGTGCGTCCATTAAAAACAAAAGCCACCCCTTTTTCTTTCCAGCTTGCAATTCTTTCTTCTGGCATTCTATTTGAAAAGTCAGAAGGAGAAGCCCAACTAATAACTTTCTTTATTCTATTATCCTCAGCTGTTTTTAAAATAGAAATCCCCCCTCCTCTACTGTGACCAAAAAGAGAAATCTCATTAGGGTTTAGATTTTTCTCAACCCAATCCAATACTAAACCCAAATCATCTAATTCCTTACAGAAATTGTTGTGCCCAAATGCTTCTAAGTTCCCAAAATTAGTAGGGTCTTCAATTGTTGTGCCGTTATGTGAAAAGTTGAATTTAACCAAAGTAAAGCCTTGAAATGCAAATTCTTTTGCAATATGATTAAATGGTCCCCAATCTTTAAAACCCTTAAAACCATGAGAAAGAACAATAACTTTTTTTTTGTTTATTTGTTTAGGATTAGTGATATCGATTAGAATGGGACGATTATCAACGCCTTGAATTATAACATTTCTTTTGTTCTCTATCATATACAAATTAATATTCTGATGATAATACAACAAAAGTAGAAAAAAAGTGAAGAGTAAGTAAACTATAGCAAAAATCACTGATACGAAAAAAATGTATAGTATCTTTAAAAATAATTTACATTAATATACTATGAAAGAAGTTGTATTAATAACAGGAGCAAATGGGGACTTGGCAAAAGTTGTCAAGAAAAAGTTTTCAGAATCCTATGAAATAAGAAGTTTAACAACTCGAAAAAAATGTGTAGATAGAAGATCGATATTCTACTGGAATATCAAGAAAAACCATATAGACGAAGATGCATTAATTGGGTGTAAACATATTATACATTTGTCTGGATACTCAATACTTAAGCCTTGGACAAAGAAGAATAAAGAATTAATGTATTTAAGTAGAGTAAACGGAGCAACATTATTGTTCAACAAATGTAAAGCGCTAAACGTCCATCCTTCTACATTTATTTCTGCATCTGCGAGTGGAGTTTACGGACTAAAAGCAAATGGATGTAAAAATGAAAAAAGTAAAATTGGAACTGATTGGGTTGCAAATATGGCTTATGATTGGGAATCTGCCAGTAATAAATTCCGAAAATTAGGCACGCGCGTAATTCAAATGAGAATATCATTATTATTTAGTAAATCAGCTGGATTTCTAAAATATAATCTACTTTCAATGAAATTTGGCTTAGGTGCTATTCTAGGAGATAAAGAAAGCCCTGTAAACTGGATACATGTTAATGATGTATCACGGTTCATTTTAGATGCTATGAAGAATAAAGATTACCTAGGAGCATACAACTTAACAAATGGAAACATTATTAGCCAGAATGAACTTATTAAAACAATAAAACGAGAAAAATATCCTTATTCAATAATTATTCATATTCCAATATCATTAATAAAACTATTTATAGGAGAAAAGAGTTTAATATTAAATAGTAAAATAACTTTGAGTGTCAGAAAACTGCGTCAAATAGGATTTTGCTGTAAATATAAAACAATACAAGATGTTCTAAAGCAGAAATAAAGAAAAGACTCAAGAAAGATAGAATATGAATTCTGTAAGTAGTCTCAATATATTATTTATCTTATATATTTTGATAATAAGTAAGGTAGGAATAAGATATCAAATACAAGAGCAATAAGCGCTGCAGTTATAGTTACAGAAGCAAGTTGACTAATTGAAGTAAACTCTGATAATAAAAGAGGAATAAGTGATACTATAATCACTAAAGTAGTTTTAATTACTGCATGAAATGTATTCTCATGACAGTATTTTATTGACTCTGTTATTGATTTATTTCTCTTTCTGCTAACGGTATATGCTGAAATAATATGCACAGAATCATCTACAATTAATCCAAAAACTATAGCAAAGATAAAGGCATTAGACAAGCTAATATAAAATCCAAATAAAGAAAAGATTCCTAAACAGCTAAATAAAGGCAATAGATTAGGGATTAATGAGACAAAAAGATATCTAAAATTTAAATTATTTATAAAAACAAATATCAGTCCTATTAATAATACAGCTAACATTAAGCCAATTAATATCTCATAAGTAATTGTATTACTGATTTTATCGAATAAATAGCCTACGCCTCCAATAATTAGATTCACATTTTTCTGTGTTGAGTATTCATTAATATTACTATATAAGATATTTGAACGTAATGCTCCAATATCTCTTATTCTTGTTTTAATTAAAGTCGTGTCTTTTTTACTAAAAACTAAATCAATATTAACATCGTTTGATTCTAAGAAATTAATATGATCTCTAATATTATCTTTTAATGGATTAACTAAACTAAATGACAATGGCTTAATTCCACCAAAATTTTGTTCAATAAAATTAATCTCCTGATATAATACAGAGCTATGATTAAGCTCATCTGTTAAGTAATTGTCTACCTCAAATTTTAGTATACCAACACAAGAAAATATTAGAAAGAATCCAAGAAACCATTTCTTATATGGCGTAAATAAAGAAATGATATAATAAATACTATTTCTCTTTAACACATTAGTATTTTTAGAAAGAATATTAAATTCTACAACTAATGCAAAGAAAGTTACGATAACAAATAAACATATGAAAATTGATAATGTAGTCACAACTCCAAACCTCATTAAAGGCTCAAATGAACCAAATGTAAAACTTAAAAATCCAATCGCTGTAGTTAATGAAGTGAGAAAAACTGGCTTACCTATATTAATCAACTGAGTGCAAAACAATCTGTACCTCGACTTAATATCTTTCTGAATGTTTAGCAAGTGCATATAATCTGATATGTTAATAATAAAGATAATTGCAGGTATAATAATCATAACTAATTCAATTCCCCCAAACATAATATTAGAAAGAGAAAATGAAAAAGTAATCGAAAGCAGTATAGACAAAAGACAAACAAGAATAAGCTTATAATTTCTAAGAAAGTAGAATAGAACTATACTACAGATAATAGCACTAAGACTAATAAACAATATCAATTCCTTAATAATGTTCTTCTTCATATATATCTCAGATTTAATTTGACCAGTAATATTTATTTCTTTTAAAGAAAGAGCAGAAAGTTGGTTATGTAAATAGTCCAAAATTGCTATCTTTTCTGTTTCAGAATCAAGATTCTTACATTTTATAACAAAAATTAAACTCTTAAAATCAGAACTGATAAAATTACTTTCATATTTCTTTATCCTCTCTAAAGAATTAGAAAAATTCTCTTGAGTATCAAAATGAAATAATTTTATTGGTATTGGAATTGATTGATTGATTAAAACTTGCTCGTTAAAAACACTTCTAATAGAACGAATGTAATTACTACTATCAAGTTTAGTAAGTATTGAAGCAATTTTTAACGCTTCTATAAAAGATAAACTCTTGTCAAGCTCAATACCAGCCAACAATAAGTTACTATCATCTATTGATTTATCTATTATATCCCTTTCGACATTGGCAAGCTCAATGATTCTCTCGCTGTCAAAAAATACCTTGATAGAATTAAAATTCAGAATGCAAAGAATAAAACTAAGAAGTATAATAATTGAATTGAAGAACTTATATTTCCAGAAGAATCGTATCAAATTATATAATGATAGTATCTATTGCTCAAAATTCATAAAACTAATAAATTCACTATGTGTTAAAAGCAAGTACATAGATAGTGACTAGTTAAATAATTCGTTAATCCTGTGTTGTCGAAACATGAAGATCTTGAGTAATTTTCTTCTAATAAAAAACTTATGTATAAATGTACCTAATATATAGAATGGTAATTTATATTTTACTTTATCAATAATTTCAGTAGTTCCATCAGTATTACTTTTAAAATGGTGTTCATGGTGCCACATCTTATATGGTCCATCTATTTGATTATCAATAAAATAATCCCTTTTTTTTATGTGAGATATTTCAGTAATCCAATTTAAAGTAACCAATTTAAAAGGCTTAATTTTATAACTAATAATCTTTCCCTCGTAGAAATCATTAGACATACCTGATTTGATTCTAAATTGAACATCCTTAGGCGTTATTTCATTTAGATTCTTCGGACTACTAAAGAAATCCCATAAATCATCTATTTCTTTTTTTACTGTTTGTTTGGCGTATAAAGTATATAGGCCTCCATTATTTCGAAAAATTTGTACACTCATTATTATTATTTTTTGTTTAAATTAAGTAGCATCCCATTAAAGATATAGTAGTGAAATAGCAGAATTATTTTTCCAATATATCCAGTAACTGCTGTTATAAGAAATTTCTTCTTCATAATTTAGAAAAACCCTCTAGTCGAGCATAAGGAAGAGATTTATACTTCGTAGACTTATAATAAGTATTCAAACCACCAACAGATATAGAATCACTTTTTTCTAAATTCACAGTATGATTATTCTCAAGAAATCTATCTTTCAAAAATATATGCTCAACCTCTCCAATTATTAACTTAGAACAATTGCTCTCAAACTCTACAATCTCTTTTAAGTTTAATCCTAATTTTATATTGCTTTCAGCAACAAATGGAGCTGAAAAACCATCTATATATTGCTCAGTAAAACCACAAGTACTAAACTCAGAAACATCTTTATGAAATTTAATTGAAGTTAAATGAGAATTCTTAACGCTTGATGTGTGAATATGATTTAATGTAAAATTATTATTTTCAACTAAATTCTCAAAAGTATCTCTTCTAATCTTCTTATTTGTTCTAATAAAAAACCCTATTAAACTTGGATTACTCGAGATATGAACAATAGAGCTAAATATTGCTAGGTTAGTAGACTTTTTCTTATTTATTGTTCCAATTAAAAGAACTGATTTAACTCCAGTAACTGAATTCATTAAATTAATTCTCTCAATTTTTTCTAATCTATTAATACTATTCCTATTTAAATACATTTACAATTTAATTTAAATTAAGCTTGAATCCTAACCCTAGTAAAAATATGCTTCTCATAGGATTATTCAGTAGCTTAGATCTTTTATGTAGAATTTTTTTGAAAATTATCGTTAAAAACTATTTTTCTCATTGACTATTTTTTTATAACAGACATACCCCCGTCTATTGCAAAATCTTGTCCGGTAATCCATTTGCTATCAGACGAAAGTAGAAAGTAAATTAAAGAAGCTATATCGTTCGATTCCCCAATCATATTTAGTGGATTTTTTTCTTTGATATTTTGAACAGCGGCATCATTCCTCAAGAAACGTTCAGACATTTTACTTTTAAAAAGTGATGGTGAAATACAATTAACTCTGTATGTTGGAGCAAATTCAGCCGACAATGACTTACATAAACCTAGAATTGCAGATTTTGAAACTGATACGGATGAATGAAAAGGCATTCCAATACTAGCAGCAACAGAACTTATAAAAACTAAAGAACAACCTAAATTAAAAAAAGGTAGATAATATTTGAGAATTTTAATAAGGCCGAGAACATTAATATCAAAATCTGTTTGAAAATCTTCGATCTTTATTTGCTTAAATGGTCTTAGTCTAATAGTGCCTGGAAAATAAACTAACCCATCATATTTTAAATCACTTTTAAAATACGTTTCTGGCTCTAAAACATCAAAGCCTTCAACATTACTGTAGTCGCTAGAACGACTCAATCTAACAAAATTGACATTCTTTTTGTATTTTTGATAAAGCGATTTTGCTGCATCACTGCTAGCTCCTACTATTAATATATTTTTCATTTTTTAATATATATTGAATCAATCTTGCTTGCCATGATAAAATCATTTTCATGCAAGCCATTAATCTTGTGAGTAAATAAAATAATCTCTACTTCTTTAAAGTTAATGTGTATATAAGGATGATGACCTTGCTGCTCAGACAATTCTGCAATTAAATTAGAAAATTCAATTGCATAAGCATAAGATGTGAAAGTAAACTTTTTAGAAAGTCTTTGACTATCTTTTACAACCCAATGTTTGTCAATATATTTTGCTAATTTAGAGATTTCCTTTTCATTTAAGGGAGGAATACCTCCTTGACATGGGACGCATTTAGTTTCGTTTATCATAAATGTATTTATTAATATTTTAAAAATTTATTTTCTAATTAATGAGGTGATCTTTTCACTCATAGGATTCGTAGTAGAATAAAAATAATTTACAAGATTACCATTTCTATCTACCAAATATTTTTGAAAGTTCCATTTAACACTTGAAGATTGCTTGCCATTAAAACTCTTATTAGTTAACCATCTATAAAGAGGTGTTATTTTATCTCCCTTCACAATAACTTTTTCTGTAAGAATAAAACTAACACCAAATTTTTTAGAACAGAATTGTTTTATTTCACTCTCATTACCAGGCTCTTGATTTCCAAATTGATTACACGGCAAACCAATAACAACTAAATCTTCTTTATGTTGCTGATAAAGATTCTCTAAATCAGTGTATTGCTTTGTAAAACCGCATTTTGATGCAACATTAACAAATAAAATATACTTTCCTTTAAATGAGCTCAACTCTATAATATTACCATCTATATCATTAATAGAAATATTGTATATGTTTTCTTTAGCATTAACGTTCATACTTAATAATAAAATTAAGGTTATTAAAATATCTCTCATGTTTTACTTTTTTAAAAAAGAGGTGAAAAAATTAGACACATTTTCTGCTAAGCAAGTAGCAAATAATTTATTTGTAATTCTTTCACCTCCTTTTAATTATCAATACTCTATAATTATCTAACAAAGCGTTTTGCAACATCTCCATTATTATATACATCAAATATTATTTGATTGATTGTATTTCTAGAAACTTTTTTACCTAACATATTTACTGAATATAAATACTGAGATTTAATTTCATTTTTGAAATCAGAAATACCAGTGGTACTTGGTAAAAGAACTACATCTATTACATGTACAACACCATTGTCAGCAATAAGGTCATTTACAATTACCTTAGCATTATCAATAAAAACACCATTTGAATTAATAGTAACCACAACATCTGTGCCGTTCAAAGTTGTTACTATTTGATTGTTTGACAACATCGTTGACATTACACTATCACCAACAACATGATGAAGTAATATAGTTGTTAATTGTGGAATATCATTCAATAAAGCTGGAACTGTTCCAGCAGGCAATGCATTAAATGCAACATCTGTCGGAGCAAACAATGTAAATGGACCTGAACCTGATAAAGTAGCATCTAATGAACAAGCATCAATTGCTGCCTTTAATGTCGTATGATCTGTTGAATTAGAAACTATATCATATACAGAATTT